>Ga0156193_157_pt1 | contig 64205 bp, 63 predicted proteins | sample RifCSPlowO2_12_FD_107846 | JGI IMG/M metagenome (GOLD analysis project Ga0156193, IMG submission 107846) | Flavobacteria bacterium RIFCSPLOWO2_12_FULL_35_11
TTCATTAAAAAAAATTAATATGTTAATTTTATGTTAAAATGTAGTACTATGTTTTGCATAATACTATATAAAATTCATACATTTGTATAAGAATTAAAAAATCATATAATTATGGTCACTCAAAATGATAAAACTTACAGTTCCATTACCCACTTAAGCAGTTTTTCGGGATGGATTTTTCCTTTAGGGAATGTGATTGCGCCTTTCGTGTTATGGTCGGCCAAAAAAAACGAAAGCGCTTACATTGACATGCACGGAAAAGCTGTCGTGAATTTTCAGTTGAGCTTAATGCTCTACTGCTTTTTACTGGCATTGCTAATACTGCCGCTTACAATTTTTACGCTTGGATTGGGATTGATAGCTGTTATATTGGGTATTATTCCGGCACTAATTTTAATCGTTGCCACTATCATTTCGGCCAGCATAAAAGCAACCAATGGGGAACATTACCATTATCCATTCACCATAGAATTTATTAAATAGCACATTTAAAACACTACTTATGAAGATAGAAAACACAAAAGCGCAAATGCGAAAAGGAGTTTTAGAGTACTGCATACTTTCCATATTACAACATGGCGATGCTTATACCTCTGAAATTTTATCGGAGCTGAAAGACGCAAAGTTATTGGTTGTTGAAGGAACCGTTTATCCTTTATTAACACGATTAAAAAATGTTGGTTTGCTGAACTACCGTTGGGAAGAATCAACATCTGGACCACCAAGAAAATATTATGGGCTCACTGAAACAGGCAAATTATTTTTAAAAGAATTAAATACTACCTGGAGTGAACTTGTAGAAGCAGTAAACTTAGTAACCAAAAAATAAATCAACGAAAAATGAATAAGACTATAAACATAAATTTAGGAGGCATCTTCTTTCATATTGATGAATTAGCCTATCAAAAACTAAAACTTTATTTAGATGCCATTAGACGATCTTTAAGTGATGACCCACAAGGAAGAGACGAAATCTTAAATGATATTGAACTTCGAATAGGAGAATTACTTTCGGAAAGAATTACCAATGACCGCATGGTTATAAACGACAGCGACATTGATGAAATCACCAAAATAATGGGAAGGCCCGAAGATTATTCAGTGGATGAAGAACTTTTTGAGGATGAACCAAAATATAGTAAAAGCACCTCATCAAAAAAATTATTCAGGGATGCCGACGATAAGTTTTTAGGCGGCGTTTGCTCGGGATTGGCCCATTACTTTGGAATGGATGTTATTTGGATGCGCTTATTGTGGTTGGTATTATTTTTCTTTTTTGGTACCGGATTTCTAGTTTACATATTATTGTGGATCTTAATTCCTCAAGCTGAAACCACAGCCGAAAAATTACAAATGAAAGGCGAACCGGTAAATATCAGCAATATTGAGAAAAAAATTAGAGAAGAATTTCAAGATGTATCTTCCCGGGTTAAAAACGGCGTAAATGAAGTTACTGATACCGTAAGAAACGCAGAATTTAAAAATAAAGCGAAGTCGGGAATTCAAGAAGTCATTGATACCCTTGGCAAAATTATTCTTACCATATTCAAAGTCTTTGGGAAATTTATTGGCGCCTTATTGATCTTTATTGCATCAGCGACCTTAATCGGGTTAATAGTTGCGGCATTTTCAGTAGGAAGTATAGAAATACTGGGATTTGAAGGAGATTTCATGGAATATCCACCTTTCTTTTTTGATTCTATAATGCCAATGTGGCTCTTAGTGGTTTTTGGATTTTTAGCCATCGCAATACCGTTTGTGGTTTTGTTTATGCTTGGTTTAAAAATTCTTTCAAGCAATGTGAAATCATTTAGCACCACCACAAAATTATCGCTTTTGGGCGTTTGGATCATAGCCATCCTCGGATTAAGTTTTGCAGGAATCAATTTTGCAACACAAACCGCTTATGACGGCGTTCACAATCAAACGGAAAATCTGCCAATAGCTGCTCTTGATACAATTACAATTAATATGATTGGCAATGACAGTTTGTCAAATGAAAAAGAGTTGCGCAGAGATCATAATTATGAAACCGTGTTTGATAATGATGTGGAGAAATTATATTCGACCAGGGTTAATGTAGATATTAAATCGACCGATAAAGCGACTGCATTTGTTAAAATCAGAAAGGAATCTGACGGTAAAAATCGTTTAACCGCAAATAAAGATGCTGAATCTATTGAATATAAATTCAGTTTATCAGAGAAAAATCTTGTGCTAAACGGCTACTTTTTATCAAATTTAAAAAATAAATTCAAGGACCAGTTAATTGATGTTACAATTTATTTACCGGTTAATTCCGTTGTTTATTTAGACGCTTCAACACAAACGTATTTGAATGACGTGGACAATGTTCAAAATATTTTTGATGGAGATATGCCAAAACATTATTACAAAATGACTGAAAATGGTTTGGAATGTTTAGACTGCGATCCAAGTATATTTGGTGACGACTTCAAAAGAGACAACGAAAACTTTAAATTGAATATTGATGAAAATGGTGTTGAAATTAAAGTAAACGATGGCGATAAAAATGCGGAAGTTACCATTGATGAAAATGGCGTTAAGGTTGAATAATTACAACTCAGCCATAAAATTCAACAAGTCAACTTAAAAAAATAGATTAAAGAATCATTATAAAATACTTTTGAAATAAAAAACAACCAAACAATGAGAACTTTAGTGAAAATTACCATTTTAATTTCAATTTACCTGACACTGCTTTTCACAACAACATCTTGTTTTGTAGATGGTGTTATTGGTATCAGAGGAAACAGAAATGTGGTTTCAGAAGAGCGATCAATCAGATCCGATTTTGAAATAATTAATGTGCAACAGGGAATTAATTTAACCATTACACAAGGAAAACCAACTGATATTCGCGTTGAAGCCGATGAGAATATCTTAGATTTATTGATTACGGAAGTAAAAAATAATGAGCTAAATATTTATTTTGAAAAAAACGTAAATCAAGCCAAAGCTCGAAATGTGTATTTAACAACCGAAAACATTTCAAAAATAAAGGCGTCAAGCGGTGCATCGGTAAAATCGGAAAATACCATACAGGCAACATCGTTAGATCTTGATTCAAGCAGTGGAAGCACCATGAAAATTCACGCAAGTGCCAATTATATTAAAAGTGAGTCGTCAAGCGGTTCCAGTATCAAACTATACGGAAAATGCAATACATTCTCAGCCGAAGCAAGCAGCGGAAGTAACATAAATGCACAAGAACTTAAAACTGCAAATGCGAAAACAGCAACAAGCAGCGGCGCCAGCATTGATGTATTTGTCACCGGTAAATTAACGGCAAAAGCAAGCAGTGGCGGCGATATTGATTATGAAGGAAACCCTTCAGAAGTTGATAAAGAAACCTCGTCGGGCGGCAGTGTTTCAAAAAACTAGTTTTTAACTAATAGTATTGAGAATTGAGAAATCACTGAATCAAAATTAATCTAACGATTGATAGATATAAAATTTAATTTAATATGCAAGTAGGCTCATTATATATGAGCCTACTTTTTTAATTTTAATTTCCTAAATATCAGATAACTATAGGGATGTTCGACCATTTCTTGAAATAATTTGCCCTAAATACTAATACTATACTCCCAAATTTGATCAAAAAAAAACACTATTTACAAAACATTTAACAGATAATAACTGGGAGTTGCCTACATTTGTACCCAAAAATAATAATTATTTGTAAAAAAATAATTTAAGACCAAAAAGTATGCAACAAAAAAACAACCCACATTCATTTCATATACCAGTAATGGGGATTGCTTTTACAATAGACACCCCTATTAAAATTGCAAAATATGGTATTTCTTCTGTTATTTCAATTGTAGATGACATCATCATTGAAAAAATGAATGAATATTATTCAGGAAAATTTAAAATCCCATATCAAGAAATTTCAACAAAAGTAGAGGATTATAGAGCTAAAAGAATTACCTCCTATTTAAATACGGTAGATATTATCGTAAAACAAAAATTTGAAAATCTAAAAAAGAGCTTCGAACAGAAAAATAGTGAATTTGAAAAATATATGGACTTGCTTCCTGATTTTTCTGAGTTAAAACAAAATTTCATTCAAACAATTCATAATAATACGGTTAAAGAAGATTTAAGTAATTGGATTCAAAACAACCTAAAACCAGGAAGTATTGATGTAAATATTATGACAAAATTGGACAAACCCAATTATAGCAAAAAAGACTTATTGCCTATTGAATTTAATGATGCACACGCAGCATTAAGAGGTTTTGCGAACAGCACTTTGGAATCATCTGTGGTACTTTCTGCCGGAATGAATCCAAGATTGTACAGTTATTTTGAAAACTTCAATGATTTTTTCCCAACTGAAAACAATGAGCTGAAAAAGAAAATAATTCTAAAAGTAAGTGATTACAGATCTGCTATTATTCAAGGAAAATTTTTAGCCAAAAAAGGGCTTTGGGTTTCTGAATACAGAATTGAATCTGGTTTAAATTGCGGTGGGCACGCTTTTGCGTCTGACGGCTATTTATTAGGTCCGATTTTAGAGGAATTCAAAATGAACAAGTCGGTTTTAATCGATGAAATTCATGGAATATTGGTTGAAGCATTAAAAAGCAAAGGAAAACACATTCCTGTTGAGCCATTAAATTTAGCGATTACAGTTCAGGGAGGTGTTGGTACTCACGAAGAACATGAATTTTTATTGGACAATTATAATATTGATTCCGTGGGTTGGGGCTCTCCATTTTTATTGGTTCCGGAAGTAACCACGGTTGATGCTGTGACCAGAGAAGCTTTGAGGGCTGCCACTGAAAAAGATTTATTTTTAAGCAATATTTCTCCTTTGGGCGTTCCTTTTAACAGTTTAAGGGGAAACACCAATGAGATTCTTAAAAACGAAAGAATTGCCGCTGACAAAGCCGGCAGTGCTTGTACGAAAAAATTTCTGTCTTCAAATACAGAATACACCGAAAAAGTAATTTGCACGGCTTCAAAAAAATACCAAACCATCAAATTAAATGAACTAAAACTTGAAAACTTAAGTTCAAGTGAGTTTGCTGAAAAAGCCAATAAAATTACCGAAAAAGCCTGTTTATGCGAAGGATTGGCCAATGCTGCATTCATTAATTATGATATTGAACGAAAAGGCGAAAAACAAGGCGTTGCAATTTGCCCGGGACCAAATATGGCTTATTTCACAAAAGACCTTACTTTAAAAGAAATGGTAGACCATATTTATGGCAGAGCAAATGTGATAGAAACAAAAAACCGTCCGCATATGTTTATTAAAGAATTGGCGATGTATGTTGATTATTTTTCTAACAAAGTTGATGAGTTTAATGATTCTTTCAATGTGAAACAACAAAAATATTTAACCACTTTCCAAAGTAATTTAAATGATGGTATTGAATATTACCAACAGTTGTTTTCCGATACAAAAATTTATTTTGAATCAAATAAAGAAGCATTATTAAGTGAGTTGGAAACTTTAAAAATTGAACTCTTCAATATAAAAATTCCGCTTTTAGTTAAAGCATAATTTTCAAAAAAAGACTGCCTTTTACGGCAGTCTTTTTTTTACTTATAAACTTAATTTCGATTAATCGGCAGTTCCGCAATGAAAATTAGCCAATGTCTTATTTTCTAGTATTTTTAAGGTACTGTCACGCACTTCTGCCATTAAAATATTTAAGCTGCAACGCTCCTCGCTTTTACAATCATCACATTTTTCGTAGTAATTTAAACTAACGCAAGGCAACATAGCAATTGGTCCTTCGAGCAACCTAATTACTGTGGAAACTTTTATTTCATTCGGGTTTTTAATCAAATAATAACCACCTCCTTTTCCTTTTTTGGAGGAAAGGATTCCGCTCTTTTTTAACGTCAATAAAATACTTTCCAAAAACTTTTTTGAGATGTTCTCCGATTCTGAAATATCTGAAATTAAAATTGGAACATTTGGCTCTTGTTTGGCAAGATAGCTCAACGCTTTAAGTCCGTATTTTGTTTTTTTAGAAAGCATTTTTAAATTTAATCAATGTGAATTTAATTATTCGTTTTTAGGTAAAAAAACTTCGGCCATCATACAACGTGCACTTCCGCCTCCGCAGGCTTCAATGGTGTCCAATGAACTGTAAAGTATTTTACCGTGCTTTTCAAGTTGGTTAATTTGCTGCTTCGTTAAACTTTCAAAGGCCGAGTTTGACATCACAATGTAACGCTCATTATTACTTCCCAAAACCTGAAGCATATTCCCGGCAAAACTATTGACCTGTTCCTCTGTAATAGAGATAATTTCCTTCTTGTCTTCCTTTAAATGTTTAATAACGTCTTTGCGTTCCTTTTTATCATCAATACTGTCTAAACAAATTACTGAAAATTTTTCACCCAAACACATAATTACGTTGGTGTGGTAAATTGGCAATCGTTTGTCATTCAACGTTTGATTTGCAACAAAAGAAACAGGCGTAAATTCAAAATCTTCACAGAATTCAATCAACAAATCTTCATCTGCTCTTGGCGATAAGGCGCAATATGCTTTTCCGTTCACCCTGTCTAACAACAAACTTCCTGTTCCTTCCAAATATATTTTTTCTTCTTCCGCAGAAGTATAATCGACCACATTATTGATTTGATAACCTAAATCTTCCAGCGTTTCTAATATATCTTCTCTCCTTTCCAATCGCCTGTTTTCGGCAAACATTGGGTATAAAGCAACATCTCCATTTTCGTGAAATGAGATCCAATTATTTGGAAAAATGGAATCTGGCGTGTCAGTTTCTTTTGTGTCATTAACAACGATCACATTTACGCCAACCGCCTTTAGTTTTTCAACAAAATTATCAAACTCTTGTAGCGCTTTAAATTGTACTGTTTCGGGCGTTAAACTTTCTAAAACTTTTTGATAGTAATTATTCACTGCAGTTTGCTCATTCATTCGGAACAAAACCGGGCGAATCATTAAAATTGTATTTGTAATTTGTTGCATAATGTTAATCTCTAATTAATGGCAATGTTGAACATCTTAATAATCCTTCTTGTTTTGATATTTCTGCGTATGGTATTTCTTCAACGGTAAAACCTTGTTCTCTCAACCAATTATTAAGTCTTGTGAAGTTTTTTTCTGAAACCACCACTTCATCCGATATTGAAAATATATTAGAAAACATCTGATACATTTCATCTTTTGTAATGTGAAACATATTTTCTTTTCCAAATAAATTTACCAAATAATTATAGTCGTTTTCATCTCTAAAACCTTCTTTATGTATGATGGCTTTATTTTTTCCTAACGGCTGAAAACAACAATCCAAATGCAGTGCATTTTCTCTGGCATTTGTATTCGATTTAACCAAATCAAACTCCTTAACAATTTTATTGGGAAATAAATTTTTAATAAAATAAACCCCTTTCATATTGGTTCTGGCTGTGATAAGATTTTTATAATCATCGCCTTTATATGTTCCAATAAAAATATGGTTGTTCCATAGCATTACGTCACCGCCTTCAAAATGGACATCGTCGGAAGCTTCAATAATGTTATTTGGATCAATTTGATCCAGCACATACTGAATGGCTTCTATTTCCTTTTCCCTGTCGGGCAAAATATTTGATTTAAACAACTTATTTTCAATAACAAAGGCAATATCTCTCGAAAAAATTTGATTGTAATTTTCAATCACTTTTGGCCTGAACACTTTCACATTGTATTTTTCGAATACTTTGTTAAAAGCTTCCATTTCCAGCACCATATCCTTTTCAATAGGATAGGTCCCTACTTTGATATGTTCCAATGATTTAGGATCATATGCCTCCTCAAGTTTTGGAATTGGACCATTGCTGATTGCAGTGCCCAAAACCACAGCTCTAAGTCGAGAAGTCTCATTGAGAACATTCAGTTTTATCATATATCGTAATTTTAACGTAAAAATAAAGAAACCCCATAACTTAATATGAGGTTTCTTTATATATTTAAAAAAAAGTTGAAATTATCTTTCTTTAAATTCTTTAAATGGACGTAATGGTTCACCAACGTATAATTGACGTGGACGGCCAATTGGCTCTCCGTTTTCACGCATTTCTTTCCATTGTGCAATCCATCCCGGCAAACGGCCCACAGCAAACATAACTGTAAACATTGCCACAGGAATTCCTAAAGCTCTGTAAATTATTCCTGAATAGAAATCTACGTTAGGATATAATTTGCGTTCTGCAAAATATGGATCTTTAAGCGCCACTTCTTCTAAGTGTTTTGCAATTTTTAAAACTGGATCAGTCAAATTAAGATCTGCAAATAATTCATCGGCTGCTTTTTTAATAATTCGGGCTCTTGGATCAAAGTTTTTGTAAACCCGGTGTCCAAATCCCATTAATCGGAAAGAATCATCTTTATCTTTAGCTCTATTGATAAACTTATCTACATCACCGCCATCTTTTTCAATTTCTTCCAACATTTCTAATACAGCTTGGTTTGCACCACCGTGAAGATGTCCCCATAATGCAGAAACTCCTGCAGATACTGATGCAAACAATCCTGCTCCAGAAGAACCCACCATACGAACTGTTGAAGTTGAACAGTTTTGTTCATGATCCTCATGCAAAATTAGTAATTCATCAAGTGCCTTAACTGCAATTGGATTTATCACATATTGCTCTGTTGGCAATTTAAACATCAACTGCATGATATTTGAAATGTAGTCTAATGAATTGTCGGAATAGTTTAATGGCAATCCATTATTTCTTCTATGTGCCCAAGTTGCCAATACCGGAAATTTACCTAATATTTTAGTAACCGCATTGTACATATCTTCTTTTGAGTTAACATTTACGATACCTGGATTGAAGGCAGTAAGCGCACTCGTTAAACTTGACAACATACCCATTGGGTGCGTTGATTTTGGAAAACCTTCAACGATATCTTTCATTTCTTCATTTACCATTGAATTCTTTTTGATATCAATCTGAAATTTTTTGAATTCTTCTTTTGTTGGAAGTTCTCCAAATATGATTAAAAATGCCACCTCTAAGAAACTCGCTTTTTTAGTCAAATCCTCTATGGAATATCCTCTGTGTCTTAAAATTCCTTTTTCACCATCTAAAAAAGTTATTTTACTGGCGCAGGAACCTGTGTTCTTATACCCAGTATCTAATGTGATTAAGCCTCCAGTTACGGTTCTTAATGTTGTAATATCCATGGCAATTTCATCTTCAGTTCCTACTAAAACTGGAAACTCATATTTTTTGCCGTTAAATTCTAAAATCGCTTTATTTGACATCGCTTATATAGATATATTAATGTTATTAAATTATTTATTATTAATTATCACGAATCTAATGAATTTTATAGGGAATTTATATGATTTAAGTCAATGTTTTGCATAATACGTATGCAAAACGTATACATTGTTACATACAAAAAAAAACCGAAAGAATTCTCGGCTTTTTTGCTATATAAAATAGAATCCTTAAATTTTAAACGCTTTTTCTTGCGGATAATAAGCAGTGCTTCCAAGTTCTTCTTCTATTCTTAACAACTGGTTGTATTTTGCCATCCTGTCAGAACGAGAAGCTGATCCGGTTTTAATTTGACCGGTATTCAATGCAACCGCCAAATCTGCAATGGTATTGTCTTCAGTTTCTCCCGACCGGTGAGACATTACGCATGTATAACCTGCATTTTGCGCCATATTAACAGCGGCAATTGTTTCGGTTAAAGTTCCTATTTGATTTACCTTAATCAAAATTGAATTGGCAATTCCATTTTCTATACCTTTTGATAATCTTTCCACATTAGTTACAAATAAATCATCACCAACCAATTGAACTTTATCACCAATCTTATCGGTTAAATATTTCCATCCTTCCCAATCATTTTGATCCATACCGTCTTCAATGGAGATAATTGGATATTTTGAAGCCAATTCTGCTAAGTAATCTGCTTGCTGTTCAGAAGTTCTTATAATGCCTTTCTCGCCTTCAAACTTTGTATAGTCGTATTTTCCATTTACATAAAACTCAGCTGCTGCACAATCCAATGCCAATTTTACTTCTTCTCCCGGTTTATATCCTGCATTTTCAATTGCTTTTAATACTGTTTCTATCGCATCTTCTGTTCCGTTAAAAGTTGGCGCAAAACCACCCTCATCTCCAACTGCAGTGCTTAATCCTCTATCGTGAAGTAATTTTTTAAGATTGTGGAATATTTCAGTTCCCATTTTTATGGCCTCAGTAAAGTTTTTTGCTTTTATTGGCATGATCATAAATTCCTGAAATGCGATAGGTGCATCGGAATGTGAGCCACCATTTATTATGTTCATCATTGGTACTGGCAACGTATTTGCGCTTACCCCACCAATATAACGATACAATGGCATTCCCAATTCATTTGCAGCAGCTTTTGCAACTGCCAATGAAACGCCTAAAATAGCGTTTGCCCCTAATTTAGATTTGTTTTTTGTGCCATCTAACTGAATCATCGTGTCGTCAATCAGGTTTTGTTCAAATACTGACATACCAATAATTTCTTCAGCCAAAATTTCATTTACATTTTTTACGGCTGTAAGCACGCCTTTTCCCATATAATCTTTACCTCCATCGCGCAATTCCATTGCTTCATGTTCTCCGGTCGAAGCACCTGATGGAACAGCTGCTCTTCCTAAAATTCCATTTTCAGTTATTACGTCAACTTCTACTGTTGGATTGCCACGTGAATCAAATATCTGTCGTGCATGAACTCCTAAAATTATACTCATTTTATTAAATTTTAAAATTATTTTTTCTTACTGCAAGGTACAATTTTCAGGTCAAATTTTATGTAAATTAACCTGATTAATACGATAACGTTTTCGTTTTATTTTGATCAAAAAAAGCCTTTAACGCTATGGCTAAAAGCTTTTTAAATTTATTGTTTTGATGCTTTTATATTTTCAATAAACTGGTCAAACAAATAGGATGAATCGTGTGGTCCCGGACTGGCTTCCGGATGATATTGAACCGAAAAACAATTTTTATTTTTCATTTTCATACCCGCCAGTGTTTCATCATTTAAATGAACATGCGTAATTTCAAATTCAGGGTGATTTTCAACTGCTGTTTTATCAACAACAAAACCGTGGTTTTGCGAGGTTATTTCACCTTTTCCAGAAATTATGTTTTTTACCGGATGATTTATTCCGCGATGCCCATTGTGCATTTTATAGGTAGCAATGCCATTTGCCAAAGCAATTATTTGATGTCCCAAACAAATGCCAAACAAAGGTAAATTTTGGTTGATAATTTCTTTGGCCACTTGTTGCGCCGCAACTAAAGGTTCTGGATCGCCAGGTCCGTTTGACAAGAAAAAACCATCGGGATGAAATGAATTCATTTCCTCAAAAGTTGCGTTAAAAGGAAATACTTTTATGTAGCAATCTCTTTTTGCCAAATTTCTTAAAATATTCTTTTTGATGCCTAAATCCAATGCTGAAATTCTATAGGTTGCGTTTTCATCTCCAAAATAGTAAGATTCCTTTGCAGAAACCTTTGAAGCCAATTCCAATCCTTTCATATCAGGGACGGCATTTAATTTTTCTTTTAATGCATCAATATCAGTTTCCGTAGAAATAATGGCATTCATAGCGCCTTTATCTCTAATATAACGGACAACGGCTCTAGTGTCTATATCAGAAATTGCCATTAAATTTTGCTTTTCAAAATAATTCTCCAAGGAATCTTGTGCATTTACCCTTGAATAATTAAAACTGAAATTCTTGCAAATTAACCCGGCAATTTTGATGGAATCAGATTCAATTTCCTCATCATTTATTCCATAATTTCCAATATGCGCATTCGTTGCCAGCATTAACTGACCAAAATAAGAAGGATCTGTAAAAATTTCCTGATAACCAGTCATTCCTGTATTGAAGCAAATTTCTCCAAATGCTGTACCGTCTCTTCCAATTGATTTTCCTTCGAAAATTGTTCCATCAGCCAAAAGCAAAATTGCCCTTTTACGTTTTGTATATTTCATCCGTTTTTGTTACCTTTTTATTAGTCGCGTCAAATTTAAATATAAAAAAAAGGATAAACTATAAATAATTTATCCTTTTAATAATATCAATGAGTTGTCATTATTTTGTTTCTTTACTGTCAACTTTAGCTTCAACAGTTTCTTCCACCTTTTTAGTTTTTCCTCTTCGAGTGGTTTTCTTTTTAGCTTTATTGTTTGGATTGTAATTTGGGTTGTAATCAACCAATTCAATCATAGCCATAGGCGCATTATCTCCTTGACGACTTCCCAATTTAATGATACGAACGTATCCTCCTGGTCTGTCGGCCACTTTTACAGAAACTTCTTTAAACAATTCTGTAACCATGAATTTATTTCTCAAATAGCTAAATACAACTCTTCTGTTGTGTGTTGTGTCATCTTTAGACTTTGTAATTAAAGGCTCTACAAATTGACGTAAAGCTTTTGCTTTTGCAACCGTGGTATTAATACGTTTGTGCTCTATTAAGGAACAAGCCATATTAGCAAACATTGACTTTCTATGTGCTGTTTTTCTTCCTAAGTGATTAAATTTCTTTCCGTGTCTCATCTCTTATGTTATCTTAATTAAAACCTGAGTTTTAAATTAATCTTTATCTAATTTGTATTTGCTTAAATCCATTCCAAAACTTAACCCTTTTATATGAACCAATTCATCTAATTCAGTTAAAGATTTTTTTCCAAAATTACGGAACTTCATTAAATCGTTTTTATTGAATGATACCAAGTCTCCCAAGGTGTCAACTTCTGCAGCTTTTAAACAATTTAGTGCTCTTACGGATAAATCCATATCCACTAATTTTGTTTTTAGCAACTGGCGCATATGTAAAGATTCTTCATCATATGTTTCAGTTTGTGCTATTTCATCAGCTTCTAAAGTGATACGCTCGTCAGAGAATAACATAAAATGGTGAATCAATATTTTTGCAGCTTCTGTTAATGCATCTTTAGGAGAAATTGAACCGTCAGTAGTAATATCAAATACTAACTTTTCATAATCTGTTTTTTGCTCAACACGAAAATCTTCCACAGCATATTTTACATTTTTAATGGGTGTAAAAATTGAATCTGTAAAAATGGTTCCCAATGCAACGCCAGATTTTTTATTATCTTCTGCAGGTACAAAGCCTCTTCCTTTTTCTATGGTAATTTCAAAATCCAATGTAACAGATTTCTCCATATTACAAATAACCAAATCGTGATTTAAAACTTGAAAACCAGAAATGTATTTTTGTAAGTCACCGGCAGTTAACTGCTCGTGTTTAGAAATTGAAATGTTTACTGTTTCTCTATCAGAATCTTCAATTTGTTTCTTAAAACGAACTTGTTTTAAGTTCAAAATAATTTCTGTTACGTCTTCAACAACTCCTTTAATTGTTGAAAATTCATGTTCAATACCTTCAATACGAAGTGAGGTTATTGCAAATCCCTCTAATGAAGACAACAACACTCTTCTTAAAGCATTCCCAACAGTTAAACCAAATCCTTGTTCTAACGGTCTGAATTCAAATCTACCGTTAAAATCGGTAGAATCAATCATAATTACTTTATCGGGCTTCTGAAAATTTAAAATTGCCATAATTGAATTGGTATCTTTAAAATTATTTAGAGTATAACTCTACGATTAATTGTTCCTTGATATTTTCTGGAATTTGAATTCTTTCAGGAACACTAACAAAATTTCCTTGTTTGGTTTCTGAATTCCAAGAAAGCCATTCGTAAACATCACTTCTGTTAGCCAAAGAATTTTCAATAGCCAACAATGATTTTGATTTTTCTCTTACAGCAACAACATCACCTGCATTTAATGAATAAGAAGGTATGTTAACCAACTCTCCATTTACAGTGATATGACGGTGAGACACCAATTGACGTGCAGCACTACGACTAGGTGCAACACCCATTCTGTAAACTACGTTGTCTAAACGACATTCGCAAAGTTGTAATAAAATTTCACCAGTAATACCTTTACTGCTTGAAGCTTTTTTAAATAAGTTTGCAAATTGTCTTTCCAAAATACCGTAAGTATATTTTGCTTTTTGCTTTTCAGCCAACTGAATAGAGTATTCAGATTTTTTTCCTCTACGACGGTTAGCACCGTGTTGTCCTGGAGGATAATTTCTTTTTTCAAAAGATTTATCGTCTCCAAAAATTGCTTCTCCGAATTTACGGGCAATTTTAGTTTTTGGTCCTGTATATCTTGCCATTTCTAATTATTATATGATAGGGATTATGAATTAAGGCTAATCCTTCGATAATCTTACAAAATCCTATCGGTTAAAATTTAATTTAATTATACTCTTCTTCTTTTCGGTGGTCTGCAACCATTGTGTGGCAATGGAGTAACATCGATAATTTCTGAAACTTCAATTACTAAATTGTGAATTGATCTGATTGCAGATTCTCTACCGTTACCTGGTCCTTTTACATACACTTTCACTTTTCTCATTCCTGCTTCATGTGCTACTTTACCACAATCTTCAGCAGCCAATTGAGCAGCGTAAGGCGTGTTCTTTTTAGAACCTCTAAATCCCATTTTTCCAGCTGATGACCATGAAATTACATCACCTTTTTTATTGGTAAGTGATATAATAATATTGTTAAATGAAGCCGTAATATGTGCTTGACCAACTGCCTCAACAATAACTTTGCGTTTTTTTGTACTTGCTTTCGCCATAATATTTTAGTTATTATTTAGTTGCTTTTTTCTTGTTAGCTACAGTTTTTCTTTTTCCTTTTCGAGTTCTAGAATTGTTCTTAGTTCTTTGCCCTCTTAAAGGTAATCCAGATCTATGACGAATACCTCTATAACATCCAATATCCATTAATCGCTTAATGTGCAATTGAATTTCTGAACGCAATTCACCCTCAATATTGTAGGTTCCTACCTGCTCTCTGATTCCGTGAATTTCGTCGTCTGTCCAATCTTGAACTTTCGTGCTTTCGTCAACTTTTGCATTAGCCAAAATTTCTTTAGCTCTGCTGTTTCCAATTCCGAAAATATAAGTTAAGGCAATAACACCTCTTTTATTTTTTGGAATATCAATACCTGCTATTCTTGCCATAACTATCCTTGTCTTTGTTTAAATCTAGGATTCTTTTTATTGATTACATATAATCTGCCTTTTCTACGCACAATCTTGCACTCGGCACTTCTCTTTTTTACTGATGTTCTAACTTTCATCGTTAATACTTTAATATCTGTAAGTAATTCTTGCTTTTGTTAAATCGTATGGACTCATTTCGAGTTTAACTTTATCTCCAGGTAATAATTTTATATAATGCATACGCATTTTACCTGATATATGTGCTGTAACTATATGTCCGTTTTCCAACTCTACACGAAACATTGCATTAGACAAAGCTTCTGTAATGGTTCCGTCTTGTTGTATTGCTGGTTGTTTTGCCATTATGCTATTGCTTTTCTTTTTGTTCCCGTTTTCATTAAGCCATCATAATGACGGTTTAATAAATGAGAGTTAATTTGTTGTATGGTATCAATTGCAACACCCACCATAATTAACAAAGATGTACCTCCGTAAAACAATGCCCAAGACTGCGTTAATCCAAAATTAATAACTATTGCTGGCAATATAGCCACAAGAGCCAAAAATATAGATCCAGGGAATGTTATTAAAGACAATATTCTGTCCAACATTTCAGCTGTATCTTTTCCAGGTCTAATTCCCGGAATAAAACCACCGCTTCTTTTTAAATCATCAGCCATTTTATTGGTTGGAATTGTAATTGCGGTATAAAAATAACTAAACACTATAATTAATAATGCGAATACCATATTGTACCAAAACCCAAACATATTTGAAAACTCAATCCCAACTGTTTTTATTGAATCATTTGATGAACTGGCCATTAATGCAGGGGCAAACATAATTGCCTGAGCAAAAATAATTGGCATAACACCTGATGCATTCAATTTTAAAGGAATATAATCCCTTGATCCAACATTCTTAATGTTTCCTGCAACCGTTTTTCTTGCGTACTGAACAGCAATTCTGCGAACAGCGGTAACTAAATACACACTTATAAGAATTACTAACAGCCAAACAATCACTTCAATCAAAATCATGATCAAACCACCATTTGAAGCCGTAACTTTTGAAACAACTTCTTGTATAAACGCTGATGGAAAACGAGCAATAATACCAATCATAATTAATAATGATATTCCATTACCAATTCCTTTATCAGTTATTTTTTCACCCAGCCACATTGCAAAAACAGTACCTGATGTTAAAACAACCATTGAAGTTAACCAAAACATACTTCCACTGATGTAGATAGCGGATGATGGTATTAATTGGTAGATATTTGTAATATACGCCGGTCCTTGAACCATTGTAATTGCAATTGTTAACCAACGCGTAATTTGATTTATTTTCTTTCTGCCACTTTCACCGTCTTTTTGCAGTTTTTGTAAATAAGGAACCGCGATTCCCATTAATTGAACTACAATTGAGGCTGAGATATAAGGCATAATACCTAACGCTACAACTGATGCTTGTGCGAAAGCACCTCCTGTAAACATATCCAATAAACCTAAGATTCCACCACCGCTTGTTTGATTTTGAAGTGCTGCTTGCGCAACAGTAATATCAATACCCGGAAGTGGCACTTGAGCTGCAAAACGATAAATTGCCATAAATCCAAGTGTCAATAGTATCTTATTTCTAAGTTCTTCTATTATCCAGATGTCTTTGATGGTTTGAATAAACTTTTTCATCTATTATCTTTTTATAGCGTTTCTACTGAACCACCCGCATTTTCAATTGCAGCTTTTGCAGTGGCAGTAAATTTATGAACAATTACATTTAATTTCGCTTTTAACTCACCATTTCCTAATATTTTTACCAGGTCATTTTTACGGGCCAAACGATTTTCAACTAAAATATCCATTGTTACTGCATCAGTGATTTTATTGTTATCAACCAATTCTTGTAACTTGTGTAAGTTTACGCCTACATATTCCTTACGGTTTATATTTTTAAAACCAAATTTAGGAACACGTCTTTGTAAAGGCATTTGACCACCTTCAAAACCAACTTTTCTAGAATATCCTGAACGTGATTTAGCACCTTTGTTACCTCTGGTAGCAGTACCACCTTTTCCGGAACCTTGGCCTCTACCAATACGTTTACCTTGATTTTTAACTGACCCTTCAGCAGGCTTTAAGTTATTTAATGTCATCACTTTATAGATTATTTAATTTCTTCAACAGAAACTAAGTGTTTAACTTTATGTACCATTCCAAGAATTGCCGGGGTAGCATCATGTTCAACTACCTGATTCATCTTTTTCAAACCAAGCGCCTCAAGAGTTCTTTTTTGTCTTTGAGGACGTCTAATTTTACTTCTAACTTGCGTTACTTTTATTTTTGCCATCGTGCTTCTTGTTTTATCCGTTAAATACTTTTTCTAAAGAAATTCCTCTTTCTTTAGCAATCATACTGGCGCTACGAAGTTGCAATAATGCGTCAAACGTTGCTTTTACAACATTATGTGCATTTGATGAACCTTGTGATTTTGAAAGCACATCGTGCACACCAACTGATTCAAGGACTGCACGTACTGCACCACCAGCAATAACTCCGGTACCGTGTGAAGCTGGTTTTAAAAATACTTTAGCTCCGCCAAACTTACCTTTTTGTTCGTGAGGTAATGTTTGTTTTAAAATTGGAATTCTAATTAAATTTTTCTTTGCATCTTCAATTGCTTTTGCAATCGCTGAAGCTACATCTTTAGATTTACCCAATCCGTGTCCAACAACACCATTTCCGTCTCCAACTACAACAATAGCCGAAAAACCAAATGCTCTTCCTCCTTTAGTTACTTTGGTAACTCTATTAACACCAACTAAGTGATCTTTTAGTTCTAACCCACTAGGTTTAACTCTTTCTACGTTATTGTAGTTTTGATACATAATTTACTAAAATTTTAAACCTGCTTCTCTTGCAGCGTCTGCTAGAGCTTTAACTCTACCGTGATACAAAAATCCGTTTCTGTCAAATGCAACTGCCTCTACTCCAGCGCTTATAGCTTTTTCAGCAATATTTTTGCCTACTAATTTTGCGATGTCTGTTTTGGTTCCTGTTGATTCAATTTCTTTATCTCTTGATGAAACTGATACCAAAGTGGTACCTAAAGTATCATCTATTAATTGAGCATAAATTTCTTTGTTACTTCTAAACACTGATAATCTAGGTCTAGCAGCTGTACCAACTAAAATTTTTCTGATTCTATGCTTAATTCTTACCCGTCTTTCAAGCTTTGATAATGCCATAATACTCTAATGATTATGCAGATTTACCTGCTTTTTTTCTTAATAATTCTCCTACAAACTTAACTCCTTTTCCTTTGTAAGGCTCTGGTTTACGCAATGAACGAATCTTTGCTGCAACGGCACCTACAAGTTGTTTATCAAATGAAGTTAACTTGATAATTGAATTTTTTCCCTTTTCTAAAACTGTCTCTACCGTAACTTCTGGAGCTACTTCTATAACTATATTGTGAGAAAAACCTAAAGCTAAGTCCAATACTTGCCCTTGGCTTGTTGCTCTATATCCTACACCAACAAGTTCTAATTCTTTAGTCCATCCTTTTGAAACACCTTCAATCATATTGTTAATTAAAGCTCTGTATAATCCATGTTTTGCTTTATGGACTTTACTTTCAGATGGTCGATCAAAAGTGATAATTCCATCTTCAACCGTAACTGTAATATCATCAGTAATTTTCTGAGATAACTCTCCCAATTTTCCTTTTACAGTAATTACATCGTCTTTAATTTCAAATGTAACTCCTGCTGGTAAGGTAATCGGATTCTTTCCTATTCTTGACATCTTTGTTTAGTTCTTGATTAATATACGTAACATAAAACTTCCCCACCAACATGCTCTAGACGTGCATTTTTACCGGTCATTACACCTTTTGAAGTAGATATTATTGCAATACCTAACCCGTTTAATACACGTGGCATTTCTTCTGCTCCAACATATTTACGTACTCCTGGAGTACTTACGCGTTGTAACTTTTTTATCACGGAAGCTTTAGTAGCTTTATCGTACTTTAAGGCTATTTTAATAGTTCCCTGAACGATGTTATCCTCAAACTTGTAGCTTAAGATGTAACCTTGATCAAATAAAATCTTGGTTATTTCTTTTTTAATTTTTGAAGCCGGAATCTCAACAACTCTGTGGCCTGCCATAATTGCATTTCTAACTCTGGTTAGATAATCTGCGATTGGATCTGTAATCATTTTTATTAATTTTGCGGTTTTGGTTTTCAATATTATTATTGAACCTAAAACCAATTTATAATTTTACCAACTTGCTTTTCTAACACCTGGGATTAATCCTTGATTTGCCATCTCACGAAATGTTACACGTGATAATCCAAATTGTCTGATATATCCTTTTGGTCTTCCTGTTAATTTACAACGATTGTGCAAACGTACTGGAGATGCATTTTTTGGCAGTTTTTGTAATGCTTCATAATCACCGGCTTCTTTCAAAGCTTTGCGTTTATCAGCATACTTAGCAACTATCTTTCTTCTTTTAACCTCACGGGCTTTCATCGATTCTTTTGCCATTTCCTAATTCTTTTTAAAAGGTAAACCTAGTTCAGTTAATAATGATTTTGCTTCTTTATCAGTAGAAGCAGAAGTTACAAAGGTAATATCCATACCGCTAATTTTATTAACTTTATCAATATCAATTTCAGGGAAAATAATTTGTTCCGTAATACCTAAATTGTAATTTCCTCTACCATCAAAACCAGTGGCTTTAATTCCGTTGAAATCTCTAACACGAGGTAAAGCAGTTGTTACCAACCTGTCTAAAAATTCATACATTTTATTACCGCGTAAAGTTACTTTAGCGCCAATTGGCATCCCTTTACGTAATTTAAAAAATGCGATATCTTTTTTAGATATGGTAGCCAATGCTTTTTGACCAGAAATTTTAGCCAACTCTTCAACAGCATAATCAATTAATTTCTTGTCGGCTACTGCAGCGCCTACTCCTTTATTAATTACAATTTTTTGTAATTTAGGAACTTGCATTACATTTTTGTAACCGAATTCTCCAGTAAGAGCTTCTATTACTCTACTGTTGTACTCTTCTTTAAGTCTTGGTGTATTATTTGCCATCACTAAATTGCTTTATCAGATTTTTTTGAAAACCTAACTTTTTTGTCTCCTTCTGTTCTATAACCAACTTTTGTTGCTTTTCCATTCTCAAGCAACATTAAATTAGAAATATGAATTGAAGCTTCTTTTTTCACAATACCTCCTTGTGGGTTTTGTGCGCTAGGTTTTGCATGTTTAGATATCATATTGACACCTTCAACAATTGCTCTGTATTTTACTGGAAATATTTTAATAATTTTCCCTTCTTCACCTCTATGATCACCTGCCGTAACTTGAACAGTATCTCCTGATTTTATCTTTAACTTCATAATCGTATAAGTTTATTAAAGCACTTCAGGTGCTAATGACACAATTTTCATAAATTGTTTTTCACGAAGTTCTCTTGCAACAGGACCAAAAACGCGAGTCCCTTTCATTTGTTCAGCAGCGTCCAACAATACACAAGCATTGTCGTCGAATCTAATATAAGATCCGTCTTTTCTTCTGATTTCTTTCTTCGTTCTAACAACTACTGCTTTTGCAACTTGACCTTTTTTTACTGATCCATTTGGAGTAGCATCTTTAATAGCCACAACAATTTTATCACCAATAGATGCATATCGTTTTCTGGTTCCTCCTAAAACGCGGATAACTAAAACTTCTTTTGCTCCAGTATTATCTGCTACTCTTAATCTTGATTCTGTCTGTAACATAATTATTTAGCTCTTTCTAGGATTTCTACTAACCTCCAACGTTTAGATTTACTCATTGGACGAGTTTCCATTATTTTAACAGTATCTCCAATATTGCAATCATTTTTCTCATCGTGAGCCACATATTTTTTAGTGCTTAACACGAATTTTCCGTACATAGGGTGTTTCACTTTTTTAACTTCAGCCACAACAATAGATTTCTCCATTTTGTTACTTGAAACTACACCTATTCTCTCTTTTCTAAGATTTCTTTTTTCCATCTTTACTTCTGACTACAATGATTGTAATTCTCTTTTAGTTAATTCTGTAGCTAAACGTGCCACATCTCTTCTAAGGGCTCTCAATTGCATTGGAACTTCCAATGGTGTAATTGCATGAGCCATTTTTAGATCGTTATAACTCTTCTTTGAACTTCCAAGTTTTTCTTGTAACTCGTCAGTTGATAATTCTATAATTTCTGATTGTTTCATTTTTTCTAATCGGTTATTAAGCGTTATCAAAATCTCTAGCCACCATAAACTTTGTTTTCACAGGAAGTTTTTGAGCCGCTAAACGTAAAGCTTCTTTTGCTATATTCATTGGAACTCCTCCTACTTCAAACATAATTCTACCTGGTTTAATTACACATACAAAATATTCAGGAGCACCTTTACCTTTACCCATACGTACTTCTAATGGTTTTTTGGTAATTGGCTTATCTGGAAATACTTTAATCCATAATTGACCTTCCCTTTTCATATGACGTGTTGCTGCAATACGAGCTGCTTCAATTTGACGTGATGTAAGAAAGGTTTGTTCCAAAGATTTGATTCCGAACATTCCATTTGAAAGTTCATGTCCTCTTTGTGAATTCCCGCTCATATTTCCCTTGCCCTTCTGTACTTTACGATATTTTACTCTCTTTGGCTGTAACATTTTACCTTCTAAATTTTAAAAATTTATTTTCTTCTACGAGGTTGTGATTTTTTCGGAGCATCTCCTCTTTCTGGTTTTCCTGTCGGTTTTTTAGACAGTCCAACTAGTGGAGATAATTCTCTTTTACCATAAACTTCGCCTTTCATAATCCATACTTTTACACCTAATCGGCCGTAGGTAGTATGTGCTTCAACAAGTGCGTAATCAATATCAGCCCTAAAGGTTGAAAGAGGAATTCTTCCTTCTTTGTAGTTTTCTGAACGTGCCATTTCAGCACCATTTAAACGACCTGAAATCTGAACTTTGATCCCTTCAGCATTCATACGCATAGTTGCAGCAATTGCCATTTTTATTGCTCTACGGTATGAAATTCTGTTCTCAATTTGGCGAGCGATACTAGATCCTACCAAACGAGCGTCTAATTCTGGACGTTTAATTTCAAAAATATTGATTTGAAAATCTTTCCCAGTAATCTTTTTAAGCTCTTCTTTTAACTTGTCTACCTCTTGTCCACCTTTCCCGATAATAATACCTGGTCTTGCAGTAGTGATAGTAACGGTTACAAGTTTAAGTGTACGCTCAATAATTACTGTTGAAACACTTGCTTTAGATAATCGAGCATTTACATACTTTCTTATCTTATCATCTTCAGCAATTTTATCTCCGTAGTCTCTACCACCATACCAGTTAGAATCCCATCCTCTGATAATTCCTAAACGATTTCCTATTGGATTTGTTTTTTGTCCCATTTCTACTTATGATTGATTGCTTACAATTTTACTTCCTAAGACTAATGTTACGTGATTAGAACGTTTTCTAATACGATGTGCACGACCTTGAGGTGCCGGTCTTAATCTTTTTAACATTCCTGCGCCGTCTACAAATATTTCTTTTACGAAAAGACCTGCATCTTCAATACTTGCTGTTTCATTTTTGGCTTGCCAGTTTGAAATAGCGCTTGACAATAATTTTTCAAGATTAATTGAAGCTTCTTTTGAATTGAATTTCAAGATTTGAAGTGCTTTTTCAACTTCAACACCTCTAACCAAATCCGCAACTAAACGCATTTTTCTAGGTGATGTAGGACAACCTGTAAGTTTAGCAAAACCTAATTGCTTCTTATCATCTTTTATCTGCTGTGCTCTTATTTTTTTTCGAACTCCCATGATACCTACTTATTTTTTACCTTTATTTTTTGCTCCACCATGTCCTCTGTAAGAACGTGTTGGCGAAAACTCTCCTAATTTATGACCTACCATATTTTCAGTTACATAAACCGGCACAAACTGACGACCGTTATGTACAGCAATTGTTTGCCCTACAAATTCCGGTGTAATCGTTGATGCTCTAGACCATGTTTTGATTACTGATTTACTTCCTGATTCCAAGTTGCCTTGAACTTTCTTTTCTAGTTTACGAAAAACGTAAGGTCCTTTTTTTAATGAACGTGCCATATATCAATTATTTTTTTCTACGTTCTATAATATATTTATTACTCGCTTTGGTCTTAGATCTGGTTTTGTAACCTTTTGCAGGTATTCCATTTCTTGATCTAGGGTGCCCTCCTGAAGATTTACCTTCACCACCACCCATTGGGTGATCGACAGGGTTCATCACCACTGGTCTTGTTCTTGGTCTTCTTCCTAACCAACGAGATCTACCGGCTTTACCGGAAACCAATAATTGATGGTCACTATTTGACACTGCGCCTATGGTAGCCATACAAGTTAAAAGAATCATTCTAGTTTCACCTGAAGGCATTTTCACAGTTGCATATTTACCGTCTCTTGCCATTAATTGGGCAAAAGCACCTGCACTACGAGCTAAAACAGCTCCTTGACCAGGATGTAATTCTATACAAGAAATTGTTGTTCCTAACGGAATTTTGCTAAGCAATAAAGCATTTCCAACATCAGGAGTTGCTCCTTCGCCAGCCATTACTTTTTGATCAACTTTTAAACCATTTTGAGCAATTATATATCTCTTTTCTCCATCTGCATAAAACAACAAAGCTATAAAAGCTGTTCTGTTTGGATCATACTCAATAGTTTTTACAATTGCAGGAACACCATTTTTATCTCTTTTAAAATCGATAATACGGTATTGCTTTTTATGACCGCCGCCAATATAGCGCATAGTCATTTTTCCATTGTTGTTTCGACCTCCAGATCTTTTATTCGGTGCTGTTAAGCTTTTTTCCGGCTTATCAGTAGTAATGGTGTCGAACCCGTTTACTACTCTAAAACGCTGACCTGGTGTTATTGGTTTTAATTTTCTAACTGACATTTTTTATGTTTCTTAGATATTGCTGTAAAAATCAATAGTTTCTCCCTCTGCTAACTGAACTATTGCTTTTTTATAAGCTCCAGATTTTGCTTGAACCATACCACTTTTTGTGAATTTGGTATTGCGTTTAACTGGGTAGTTCATTGTTTTAATACTAGAAATTGCAACACTGTAAGCTTTCTCTACAGCATTTTTAATTTCAAGTTTATTAGCTCTTTTATTTACAACAAATGCGTATCTGTTTAATAATTCGCTTTGACTTGTCGCCTTTTCCGTTATAATAGGTTTAATTAAAATATTCATATCTGTTACCTATTTACTTAAATTAATTTCTATCCCTTCTAAAGAACTTTCTGAAAGGACTATTTTATTTGCATTTAATAATTCGTAAGTACTTAAACCTGAGTTGATTACAGTTTTAGATCTTTTTAAATTACGCGATGACAAATATACATTATTATTTGACTCAGCCAACACAAATAAACATTTTTTGTTTTCAATACCTAGAGCTCCTAAAACTGCAGTAAAACTTTTAGTTCTTGGAGTTTCAAAATTAAAGTCTTCAACAACGATAATATTGTTCTCTTTTGCTTGAATACTTAATGCTGATTTACGAGCTAATTTCTTTAAATTTTTATTCAATTTAAAAGAATAATCTTTTGGTCTCGGTCCAAAAACACGTCCACCACCTCTAAATACAGGAGATTTTATACTTCCTGCACGAGCGGTACCAGTACCCTTTTGTTTTTTAATTTTACGAGTGCTTCCAGAAACTTCAGCTCTTTCTTTAGCTTTGTGGGTTCCTTGTCTCTTATTGGCCAAAAATTGCTTTACATCTAAATATACCGCATGGTTATTTGGCTCAATTCCATATACAGCATCAGAAAGTTCCACTTTTCTTCCTGTATCTTTTCCTTGTATGTCTAAAACTGATACTTCCATTATTTCTGAATAATTACATAAGCGTTTTTATGACCAGGAACACATCCTTTAACCACAAGTAAATTCTTTTCAGGAACCACTTTTAAAACTCTTAAATTTTGAACTGTAACTTTATTTCCTCCCATTCTTCCACCCATACGCATTCCTTTGAATACTCTGGCTGGATAAGATGATGCACCTAATGATCCAGGAGCTCTTAAACGGTTATGTTGACCGTGTGTTGCTTGTCCAACCCCGGCGAAACCGTGACGTTTTACAACACCTTGAAAACCTTTACCTTTTGAAGTTGCTGAAATATCAACAAATTCTCCTTCTACAAAAAGTTCAACTGTTAGTTGATCTCCTAATTTGTGCGCATCTTCAAATTCTTGAAATTCAATGACTTTCTTTTTAGCAATTGTGCCAGCTTTTTTAAAGTGACCATCTAAAGCTTTATTAGAGCTTTTTGCCGTTTTGTCATCGAAACCAAGTTGAAGGGCTTTGTACCCGTCTACCTCTAAGGTTCTGACTTGGGTGACTACGCATGGACCTGCTTCGATTACTGTACAAGGAATGTTTTTCCCGTTTTCGTCGAATAAGCTGGTCATTCCGATTTTTCTACCTATTAACCCAGACATTCTAATTTAATTATTAATTATTATTCTACTTTTATTCAAAAAAACAGGGTTAAAATACTTCAACCCTGATGTATTTTTTTTCGTTTTTCCTTCGTCAATCGCTCCGGACATGTCTTGAAAGGATCTCCCTTTCAGTTTAGTTTTGTTGAGATTCCGAAATAAATTCGGAATGTATTCAACTAATTATTTTCTTACTGAATAAGAAAATAAAGTTTCATTACACCTTAATCTCTACTTCAACGCCGCTTGGAAGTTCTAACTTCATTAAAGCATCAATAGTTTTTGATGAAGAACTATAAATGTCTAACAAGCGTTTGTAAGAACTCAATTGGAATTGCTCTCTAGATTTTTTATTTACGTGCGGAGAACGCAACACTGTAAAAATCTTTTTATGTGTAGGTAATGGAATTGGTCCGTTTACAACAGCACCAGTACTTTTTACCGTTTTAACGATTTTCTCAGCAGATTTATCTACCAAATTGTAATCGTATGATTTTAATTTTATTCTAATTTTTTGACTCATCGTTTAATAATTTAGAGATTATCCTTTGGCTTTTGCTATTACTTCTTCTGCAATGTTATTTGGTGTTTCAGCATAATGTGAAAACTCCATTGATGACGTTGCTCTACCTGATGACAATGTTCTTAAGGTGGTTACATAACCAAACATTTCTGATAATGGCACAGTAGCTTTTACAACTTTTGCACCAGCTCTATCATCCATAGCAGTTACTTGACCTCTTCTTCTGTTTAAATCACCTACAATATCCCCCATGTTAACTTCCGGAGTAACTACGTCGATTTTCATAATTGGCTCAAGAATTACAGCTTTTGCAGCTCTTGCAGCAACTTTATATCCCATTTTAGCTGCCAATTCGAATGACAATGCATCTGAATCCACTGCGTGGAAAGATCCGTCGTATAAAGTAATCTTCATGCTATCCATTTCGTATCCTGCTAAAGGACCGTTTTTCATAGCCATTTTAAATCCTTTTTCAATGGAAGGAACAAACTCTTTTGGTACGTTACCACCTTTAATGGCGTTAACAAATATCAATCCTGTTTCACCGGCCTCGGCAGGTTCCATCACAAATTTAATATCAGCAAATTTACCACGTCCACCAGATTGTTTTTTATAAACTTCACGGTGATCCGCTTTAGCGGTAATAGCTTCTTTATATTCAACTTGTGGTTGACCTTCGTTTACTTCAACTTTAAACTCACGTTTTAAACGATCAACAATAATTTCTAAGTGTAACTCACCCATTCCTGAAATAATTGTTTGACCAGAAGCTTCATCAGTTTTAACAGTAAATGTTGGATCTTCTTCGGCCAATTTACTTAAAGCCATTCCTAATTTATCAACATCAGCTTTTGTTTTAGGCTCAACGGCAATACCAATAACTGGATCAGGAAAGTTCATTGATTCCAACACAATTGGAAACTTTTCATCACACATGGTATCCCCAGTTTTGATGTCTTTAAATCCAACACCAGCACCAATATCTCCAGCTTCTATATAATCAATTGCGTTTTGTTTGTTGGCGTGCATTTGGTAAATACGTGAAATACGTTCTTTTTTACCAGAACGACTATTCAATATATAAGAACCTGCATCTAAACGCCCAGAATATGCTCTAAAAAATGCCAAACGACCAACAAAAGGATCGGTTGCAATTTTAAATGCAAGCGCAGCAAATGGTTCTTTTACACTTGGCTTACGCAATTCTTCTTTTTCTGTATTTGGGTTAATACCAATCACACCTTCTTTATCAATTGGTGCAGGTAAATAACGACAAACTGCATCTAATAAAAACTGTACGCCTTTATTTTTAAACGCAGAACCACAAACCATAGGAATGATTGACATATCCATCACAGCAGCACGAAGCGCAGCATGCACTTCATCTTCAGTAATAGAATCTTCATCTTCCATATATTTTTCCAAAAGATGTTCATCATAAGCAGCAACTTCTTCAATAAGTTTACCACGTAATAATTTTGCTTCTTCTTTTAATTCATCTGGAATTTCAACAACATCAAAAGTTGCTCCCATTGTGTGATCATGAAAAATAATCGCACGGTTTTTTATCAAATCAACAATCCCTCTAAAGTTTTCTTCATCACCAATATTAATAACGATAGGCACTGCATTAGAACCTAACATTTCTCTAACTTGTTGACAAACACTTAAAAAGTTGGCACCTTGACGGTCCATTTTATTAACGAAACCAATTCTTGGAACTTTGTAGTTATCGGCCAATCTCCAGTTAGTTTCAGATTGTGGCTCAACACCATCCACTGCACTAAATAAGAAAACCAAACCATCTAATACTCTCAAAGAACGATTTACTTCAACAGTAAAATCAACGTGACCGGGAGTATCAATAATATTAAAGTGATAACCCATTGCATCAGCAGTAGGTTCACCGTTTTCTGTAGGGAATTTCCATTCACAAGTTGTAGCAGCAGAAGTAATTGTAATACCTCTTTCTTGCTCTTGCTCCATCCAGTCCATAGTTGCAGCACCATCATGCACTTCACCTATTTTATGAGACACACCCGTATAATAAAGAATTCGCTCTGTGCAGGTAGTTTTACCCGCATCAATATGAGCCGCAATTCCAATATTTCTTGTATATTTTAAATCTCTTGCCATTTCTAATTATTAAAATCTAAGGTGAGAGAATGCTTTATTAGCATCAGCCATTTTATGAACATCCACTCTTTTCTTAACTGCGGCGCCTTCTTCTTTTGCAGCAGCTAAAACCTCACCGGCTAAGCGTTGAGCCATTGATTTTTCATTACGTTTTCTTGCATATAAAATCAACCATTTAATTGCAATAGACACCTTGCGGTCTGGTCTAATTTGCGATGGAATTTGAAAAGTTGCTCCACCAACTCTGCGGCTACGAACCTCAACTTGTGGCATCACATTGCTTAATGCGTCTTTCCAAATTTCTAATGATGATTTTTCCTGGTCTTGTTTCTTTGTTTCCACAATGTCTAATGCATCGTAAAACACTTTGAAAGCCGTAGATTTTTTACCGTCCCACATTAAGTTATTCACAAAACGTGTTACTAACTGATCGTTAAACTTTGGATCTGGTAAAAGCACTCTTTTTTTCGCTGCTCTTTTTCTCATGTCTTTACATTAAAGTTTTTAAATTACTTTTTAGGGGCTTTTGTACCATATTTAGAGCGACGTTGCGTTCTACCGTCAACACCTGCAGTATCTAATGCACCACGTACAATATGATACCTAACTCCTGGCAAATCTTTAACCCTTCCACCTCTAACTAATACTATCGAGTGCTCTTGTAAATTATGTCCTTCTCCAGGAATGTAAGCGTTCACCTCATTACCATTTGTTAACCTAACCCTTGCAACTTTTCGCATCGCTGAGTTTGGTTTTTTTGGTGTTGTGGTGTAAACACGTGTACACACTCCTCTTCGTTGAGGACATGAATTTAAAGCAGCCGATTTACTCTTCTTAGTTATTTTGGTTCTTCCTTTTCGTACTAATTGCGAAATTGTTGGCATACTGAAATTTTGTTATAAATTACTTTTAAATATATTATGCTCTTTTCAAAGAGTTTGCAAATGTACAATTATTTTCTTCTTAATCAAATATGAATATATTTTATTTTTTCTAATTAAATTAACAATATATATAATAGTTATAAAATGACATATTTTTTTTGATTTGAAAATAATGTTTAACAATTACGAATTGAATGAAAACAATTCAACGTTAACAGATAAACTATATGAAATTGATTTTAGTTATATTTTTTAAAGTTTAAAGTTGATTTTACCAATAAGTTGCTTCATAAAAAGTGAGTCATGTCCAAATAATATAAACAAATACAAAATCAAGGTTGAAATTGCATGACTATCTTAAAATTATTAAAACCAAGAATAATTTTAACTCTTAAAATTATATTTGAATTTTATATTGTGCTTTAAAGAGAAAATAATGCGGTTAAAAAATATTCACTATTTCATGTCATATTGATATTTTTAATTTATCATATTCAACAATTCCAATCCCTAATTTTTTCAGTAAAATAAACGATGTGTTTGCATCAGCAAAAAAGATTAGGAATCTTAATCATTATGAATTTAATAATTAACAGTCTGTTTATTTTTATTATTCGCAAAACCAAATAATTTTAATAAACCCATAACATTGAAAATCTTAACATATTTTAAGACTTTAACACTAAAAAGTTTGGTTTATTAACAAATTATTAAGATTTTTGACCTAATTAATTCAAATAATTATATAATGAAAACAAAGTTAAATGGTTTTTTAACGCTTTTGTTAGCGTTGATGGTGCAAATATCATTTGCCCAAGAAAAAACTGTTACAGGGAAGGTTACCGACGGAAGCGGACCATTACCTGGAGTAACAGTACTTATTAAAGGTACCAAAGCAGGTACACAAACGGATTTTGACGGAAATTATTCCATTAGAGCAAATACTGGAGCGGTGCTTCAATTTAGCTTTGTTGGGATGAAAACCGTAGACCAAGCAATTGGCGCTTCTAACACCATCAATATTGTGATGCAGGAAGATGCTCAAAGCTTAGACGAAGTTGTGGTTACAGCTTTGGGAATCAAGCGTGAGAAAAAGAGTTTAGGTTATGCTACACAAGAAGTAAAAGGAGATGCTGTAAATACAGTTAAGGATCCTAACTTTGTGAACTCATTATCCGGTAAAATTGCTGGTATTGATGTTAAAAGTAGTGGAACAATGGGTGGATCAACTAACGTAATTATTCGTGGTTATTCATCTTTATTCGGTAATAACCAAGCTTTATTTGTTATTGATGGTGTACCAGTCAGTAATTTAAATACCAATTCCGGCGGCCAAACTACTGGTAGAGGTGGTTACGATTTTGGAAATGCTGCGCAAGACATCAATCCTGATGACATTGAATCCATTAACGTTTTAAAAGGTGGTGCTGCTACTGCTTTATATGGTTCAAGAGCTGCGAATGGTGTTGTTGTTATTACGACAAAAAAAGGTGCTGGTGTTGTTAAACAAGGCATTGGTGTAACGGTAAACTCTTCTGTTACTTTCAATAAATTTAATGAAGATACTTTTACTAAATACCAGAACGAATATGGTGCAGGATACTTTAATGGATGGCATCCAGGAGGCTTTTATTTTGAAGATCAAGATGGAGACGGAACTGATGAAGCTTATGCCCTATCCGATTGGGATGGTTCATTTGGTACTGTGCCATTTGATTCAAATTTATTAGTTCACCAGTGGAATTCTTGGTACCCACAATTACCTGATACTTATGGCGTTGCTACTCCTTGGGTCGCTGGAAAAAATGGACCGGCTTCAGTATTTGAAACAGGAACAACTCTTTTTAACAGCGTAGGTATTGATGGCGGCAATGAGCAAGGTACTTTTAGATTGGCTTATACCAAATTAGATCAAAAAGGAATTATGCCAAATAGTTCAATAATAAGAGATAACGTTGATTTTAGCGGAAGCTACAAACTTAATGAAAAATTAACCGCAGCTGCAAAAGTAACTTATGTTAAAACCGCAGGTAAAGGACGTTATGGAACTGGTTACGACTCTGAAAACTTCATGCAAACTGCAAAACAATGGTGGCAAACCAATGTGGATGTGAAAGAACAAAAAGCTGCTTATTTTTTAACTCGTGAAAACATCACTTGGAATACATCATACATTAATCACGATCTTAGTGCAATTTATCATGACAATGTTTATTTTATGCGTTATGAAAATTTTGAAACAGATTTAAGAAACCGTGTTTTTGGTAATGCGTCTTTAAATTATGAGATTAATGATTGGTTAAGCATTTTTGGTAGAGTATCTTTTGATACTTATTCCGGAAATCAAGAAGAGCGTATCGCTAATGGAAGTACAAATTCTCCATCAAAATATAGTATTTTCAATGAGTCATTCAATGAAAATAATTATGACTTAATGGTAAACTTTGATAAAGACATTGCTGAAAATCTAAATTTCAAAGCAGTAATAGGGACAAATGTCATGAGACAAAATTATTCAAGTATTTTCGCCAGCACAAATGGTGGTTTAAATGTTGATCGTCTTTATGCTTTAAGAAATTCAAAAAACCCTATTAATGCACCTACACAACGTGAATATTTAATGGGTGTTGATGGTTATTATGCAAATGCTTCTCTTGGTTTTGACAATATGATATATGTTGAAGGATCTTACAGAATGGATATTGCTTCAACCTTACCTACTGATGACAATAAATATAGTTATTACGGGGTTTCAGGTAGTTTACTGTTTTCAGAATTAATAGAATCAAATTTGATGTCTTTTGGTAAATTAAGAGTAGGATATGCTAAAACAGGTAATGCAGCAGGCCCTTTACAATTGTATAACACTTATGATTTAAACACGCCAGTAGCAGGTAACGCATCGGCTTCATTGCCATCTACCAATAACAACTCTAATCTTACCAATGAAGAATCGAATGAAGCTGAAATTGGTTTAGAGATGAAATTCGCAAAAAATAGATTAGGTTTTGATATCTCTTTATATGATAAAAAATCAAAAGATTTATTGACGCCAGTTACAGTTACTCCTGCAATTGGTTATAGCGGCCAATGGCTTAATGCTGGAGAGGTTCAAAACAAAGGTATTGAAATTTCATTATCTGGTTCACCTGTTAAAACTGATAATTTTGAATGGAAAATTGATGTGAATTGGGGTAAAAATGAAAGTGAGGTTTTATCATTGGCTTCTGGCTTAGAAAATCTTCAGTTGGCTAGCTTACAAGGAGGTGTTTCTATTAATGCATCTGTGGGCGAACCTTACGGAATGATTAGAGGTACTGATTATGTGTATCATGAAAATGGTGGCAGACTTATTAATCAAACAACTGGTGCTTATGTAAAATCAGGTCCAAATGAAAACTTAGGAACATTCCAAGCAGATTGGAAAGGTGGTATCAACAATAGTATCAGGTATAAAGATTTATCTTTTAGCTTTTTAGTTGATATGCAAAAAGGCGGTAAAGTATTTTCATTAGACACTTGGTATGGTTTTGCTACTGGTTTAACTCCGGAAACTGCCGGTCTTAATGACTTGGGCAATCCAATGCGTCTTACACTTGCTGAAGGTGGTGGTATATTACTTGATGGCGTGAAAGAAGATGGAACACCAAATACGGTAAGAACAAGAATGGACTATTATTCTAATGCATTGGGATATGGTAAAGCTGTAAATGCACAACATGTTTATGATGCAGGCTATATTAAACTAAGAGAAGTTTCTTTAGCGTATACATTACCTAATAAATTTCTTAAAAACACCTTCATTCAAGGGCTTACTTTATCAGCCATTGGTAGAAATTTATGGATAATTGACAAATCATTGCCTTATGGAGATCCAGAAGCTGGGTTAAGTTCAGGTAATGTTCAAGGTTACCAATCAGGAGCATATCCATCGACGAAAGATTATGGATTTAGTGTTAAATTACAATTCTAAAAATATATAAAATGAAAAAAATACTTATAATAGCCTTTCTGATAGGTATCACATTCTCTTGTGAAGACTTTGAAGGATGGAATGTGGACGAAAAAAGTCCAAGTGAAGTACCGGCTAGCTATTTGTTGACTAGTGCTCAAAGAAATTTAGCCGTATCGATGACAAGTACAAATGTGAACAACAATGTTTTTAAATTGTTTGCGCAATATTGGACTGAAACTCAATATACCGATGAAGTGAATTACGATTTAACAGCTCGAAATATTGGAGGCAACTTTTTCACAGCTATGTATAGAGATGTACTTATTGACTTACGTGAAGTAAAAAGATTAACCAATGCTGATGAATTCCTTGATGCCAATACCAAAGCCAATCAAATAGCTATAACTGAGCTTATTGAAATTTATGTTTGGCATGTATTGGTTGATACTTATGGTGATGTCCCTTATAGCGAAGCGTTAGCGGGAGTAGATAATTTATTACCTAAATATGATGATGATGCTGCTATTTATGCTGATTTATTTACCCGTTTAGATGTTGCTTTATCTCAATTAAATAATGGTGGTACTTTTGGAACAGAGGATTTAATTTATAACGGAGACACCGATAATTGGAAAAAATTCGGAAATTCTTTAAAATTAAAAATGGCAGTTCAAACTGCTGATTTTGATGCAGCGAGATCTAAAACTTTAGCAGCACAAGCAGTAGCTTCCGGAGTATTTACTTCTACGGCTGATGATTACGCTTTTCCTTTTCAGCTAACACCTCCACATACAAATCCTATTTGGACAGACTTAGTGCAATCAGGTCGTAATGATTTTGTGCTAACAAATACTTTTGTGAGTTTAATAACGCCACTAAATGACCCTAGAGCTTCTGTTTTTATGGATGACAATAAAGTGCCTTATCTTGGGGCAACTTATGGTACTGGTGTTTCTTATGTAGACTATACACATATCGGTGATTTATGGCATACAGAAGATTTAGAAGGTATCCTGTTAAGTTATTCAGAAGTTCAATTTTTGTTGGCTGAAGCTGTTGAGAGAAACTTAATTACTGGTAATGCTGCAACATATTATAATGCTGGTGTAACGGCTTCTATTATCTATTGGGGAGGTTCACAGGCAGCTGCTACAACGTATTTAGCGCAACCAAGCGTTGCTTACGCTACAGCTGGTGCTAACTGGAAACAAGTAATTGGAAATCAAAAGTATATTTCACTTTATGGTAGAGGTTTTGAAGCTTGGAGTTCTTGGAGATTATTAGATTACCCTAATACTTTTGTAAGACCTGCTATATCTGGAGAAGCTGTTCCTAGACGTTATATTTATGGAAATGGTGATGCTGATGTTAACGGCGTTAACTATGAAGCTGCAAGTGCCGCTATGGGTGGTGACTTAAAATCTTCTAGAGTATTCTGGGATATCAAAGGTCTAGGAAACTAAGTAATTAAGATTACTGAGTTTAGTTTTCAAAGACTATTAAATTTAATATTATAAAAACCGCTTAATAAAAATTAAGCGGTTTTTTCTATTTTATGTTACAAATAAACCAGAAAAGTTGCTAAAAACATAAAAAATTAATAAAGTAAAGTTGGCTATAATAGAAATTAACAATAATATAACTCGCTTATAAAACCTTATATAATAAAAGGTCATTGAAAGATTTTATTACACAGCCAACCAATTATTTCAAACTTTACATGCTAAAACATATGTTACATATTACATATAATAGTTGAAATACATGTAATGCGTTAGGTTCAGAAAAAAACCATTAGTTACTATTAGAATATTCAAATGTGCAACCAAGTAAAAAAACTATCATCTATTATAATATATCATAAACCAAAATACTTTAATATATTCCTCATACTTTAACAAAAAATTAGGAATATTAAGAAATTATTAAGATTTTTGATATTAATTAATTCAAATAATTATAAGATGAAAACAAAGTTTAATGGATTTTTAACGCTACTACTGGTGTTACTCGTGCAAATTACGTTTGCGCAAGAAAAAACTGTTACAGGTAAAGTCTCCGACGCAAGCGGTCCGCTACCGGGAGTAACAGTACTTATTAAAGGTACAAAAACAGGTACCCAAACTGATTTTGACGGAAATTATTCCATTAAAGCAAATACTGGAGCGGTGCTTCAATTTAGCTTTATTGGTATGAAAACCATTGATCAACCTGTAGGCGCATCCAACAGCATCAATATTGTGATGCAAGAAGATGCTCAAAGCCTAGAGGAAGTGGTTGTAACGGCTGTAGGTATTTCCAGAAGAGAAAAGGAACTGGGATACAATGTTCAAAACGTTAGTGCAGAACAAATAAATGCCAAACCCAATGCCGACATTGTGAACTCCTTAGCTGGAGCCACTTCAGGTGTGCAAATTGTAAGTTCTTCCGGTGAAGCTGGGGCGTCTACTTATATGACAATTAGAGGATCTGCATCTATTACTGGAAATAACCAACCATTATTTATTGTAAATGGTATGCCCATTATTTCAGGAGGTGGAAGTAGCGGTGTTGGAGGTACTAACTCCTCTAGTAGATCAATTGATATTAACCCTGACGATGTAGCTTCAATTTCAGTTTTGAAAGGTGGTGCCGCAACTGCGTTATATGGTGTACGCGCAGCTAATGGTGCCGTAATTATTACTACAAAAAGTGGTAAAAACTTAACAAGTAAAAAAATAGAATTTCATTCTTCTTATGGAATTGATCAGGTTTCTCAACTTCCTGCTATGCAAAAAAAATATGCCCAAGGGCTTAATGGAACTTGGATTGGCGGTAATGCTAATTCCTGGGGTCCTGAAATATCAAGCCTTGAGTATAATGGAGATGCTACATATAAATGGGATCCATTTGGACGATTGGTACCAGAAGGAACTGGAAATGGAACTCCTGCAAAATATTATAATCCCTACGATTTTTTTCAAGACGGAGCAGTAAGTAAAAATGGGATAAGTATTAGTAACGGAAATGATCAAGGTAATTTTTTCTTCTCTATTTCAAATTTACAACAAGAAGGTATTATTCCAAACAATGAATATGGAAGAACTACTCTACGTTTAAATGCTTCAACTAAGCTATCTGAAAATTCAACTTTTGGGGCAGATTTAGCTTACACCAATTCAAGGGCTGTGCAAATTCAAAAAGGGTCAAACGTATCCGGAATTATGCTGGGTCTTTTAAGGAGTGCAACTACATTTGACAATAGTGCAGGATATGAATTCCCTGATGGAACGCAAAGAAATTACCGAAATGGTGGTGGATATGACAATCCATACTGGACGGCCAATAATATTAAGTTTGATGAAGACGTAAACAGATTTACGGGTGGGATTAATTTTAACATAAAATTCGCAGAGTGGTTCAATGTATCTTATAACGGAAGTGTTGACTGGTATAACAGACGTTATAGAGACCAATTTAAAATTGGATCTAGAGGTAATCCTACTGGTTATTTAGCTGAATACCAATATTTTGGAAGCGTTGTGAATTCCGACCTTTTGTTTAACTTTCAAAAAGAGTTTTCTGATGATTTTAGTACAAAATTAACACTTGGTAATAACTTTTATTCATCATACGGTAAAAGTTTATTTGCAAATGCAACTCCCCTTTCAATTCCAGATTTTTATCAGCTAAACAATACGAGTAATAATACTGCCTCAAGTGGTGTTGGCCAATCTAAAACAATGGCTGTTTTTGCTGATCTTCAATTGGCGTTTAAAGATATGTTATTCTTAAGTTTAACTGGAAGAAATGACTGGGCAACAACAATGCCGGAAGCAAATGATGATGCTTTTTATCCTTCAGCCAGTTTAGGTTTTGTTTTCACAGAAATAGAAGGATTAAAGAACAATTCAGTGCTAAGTTATGGTAAATTAAGAGCTTCTGCCGCAAAAACGGCAAACATTGCTCCTGCATACCAAACTTCCAACTATTTCTTTGCAGCAACAGCCGGCGATGGTTGGACAAACGGAGTTAATTTCCCTTACCAAGGACAAACAGGATTTGAAGTTGGAACAGGCCTTGGAAATCCAGATTTAAAACATGAAACTCAAGAATCTTGGGAAGTAGGTGCCGATTTGAGATTTTTACATAACAGATTAGGTCTAGATGTTACCTATTTTAAAAATGTAAATACAGATTTATTAATGTCAGTTCCTATTGCTAATTCTTCAGGGTTTTCATCGGTGTTTTTAAATGCTGCTTCAATGGAATCTAAAGGAATTGAAATCAGTTTGAATGCCAATCCTATAAAAAGTGAAGACTTTAACTGGGAATTCGTAGCCAATTTCACTAAATTTACCAATATAGTAACAGCTTTATCTGAAGGTGTTGATAATGTATTTCTTGGTGGTTTTACAACTCCTCAAGTACGTGCAGTAGTTGGTCAAGAATATAGAAGTATTTTTGGAGAAGACTGGTATAGAGACAGTGCTGGAAATGTTTTAATTAATGATGATCCGACTGATAGTTACAGAGATGGTTATCCAATGACAAATACTGCTCAAGGATTGGTTCCAATTGGTGACTTTAATCCAGATTGGACTGCTAACATTACCAATACTATGACCTATAAAAATTTATCATTATCATTTTTAATTGATATAAAATCAGGAGGACAAATGTATAATGGTACCGCTTTCGCCATGAACTCTTTCGGAACTTCTGAAAGAACCGTTAATAGAGAGGTTTATTACAATGCTGATGGCAGTATTAACTTTAACACTACACCTGCACAAAACCTAGTGGTTATGAATGGTGTTTATGGCCATATCGCTACTGACGGAAGTACTGTTTCAAATGGTGTTACCAACGTAACCCCAGTTGTGCAAGATCAAGCTTGGTTTCAAGGACAAGGCAGTAACTTTGGAGGAGGTCCATCTTCTGCAGCTATGGAGCCTGCTGATTGGGTAAGATTAAGAGACATTACATTAGCTTATAATTTGCCTAAAATTGGAAAGGTTCTTAAAGAAGGGCAAATATATGTTACCGGTAAAAATTTATGGGTAAGCACACCATATTCCGGTATTGATCCTGAAACTAACTTGAGTGGTGCAGACAATGCACAGGGAATGGATTATTTTAATAGCCCAGGTACAAAATCTTATATGGTAGGTGTTAAACTAACGTTTTAATTAACAAAATTTAATCATGAAAAAAATAAATAATTTTAATATAAAAAATTTAATACTGGTATTTACACTAGTATTAATGGCGACATCGTGCTCAGATTGGATAGATCACGATTTAAATACAGATCCTGATTCTCCTGCAGATGTGCCAATGAACCTTTTATTGCCATCTATACAGCAGAAAATGGGTTATTCATTGCTTGGTAATGATGCAGTTAGAACTAATAATATCTGGACCCAACATTTTGATGGTGTGGATCGCCAGTCTTATACCGAAGCTAGATATCAAATTACGCCAGCTGATGTAAACAACCTTTGGTCATCAGTGTACACTGGGATGATGATAAACACGTCTATTTTAATCAATAAAGCGAAAACTGAAGGTGCTGAATCTCCAAATTTTGCAGGCGTTGGTCAAGTTTTAATGGCTACCACTTTAGGTATTACAACAGATTTATTTGGGGATATCCCTTATAGTGAAGCCCTTTCAGGTTCTCAAAATATATTAAAGCCAGCATATGATTCTCAAGAATCAATATATGGAAGTATTTTTAGCCTATTGGATGAAGCTGTTGTTAATTTAAGCAGTACCACTAATGCCTTTCAGGTTAAAGGTGATGTATGTTATAATGGTAATGTGGATAAATGGAAAAAAGCGGCATATTCTATTAAAGCTAGGCATACTTTACAACTTTCCGGAAAAAAAGGAAATGCTGCTTATACAGATGCTTTAGCAGCTGTAGCAAATGGATTTTCATCAAATGCAGATGACCTTAAAGTTCCTTTTGAAGATGCAAATAGAAACCCTATATTTCAGTTTATGGAACAAAGAACCGATATTAGAATGGGTGGAACTTTCATAGATATGTTGCTTGACAGTAATGACCCAAGACTTCCTTTTTATGCAGCCAAAGATAGTGATGGAAACTACTCTGGCAGTGCAGCTGGATCTCAAAACCCAGATGCTTCACGCCCAGGTTCTTATATTGCAAGTTTTAACTCTTCTGTTTCTTTAATGACTTATTCTGAGTTGAAATTTATTGAAGCTGAAGCCAGACTTATGCTTGGACAAGCTGGAGCGCAACAAGCATATGAAGCCGCTGTGGCAGCCTCTGTTTTAAGAGTTACAGGTAGTGCAAATACTGCTTGGTTAGTGGCAAACATTAATGGTGTACCAGTTACTTTACAAAATATTATCGAACAAAAATATATTGATGGTGTTTCAACAAATCAACCATATGCTGATTATAGAAGAACTGGTTTTCCTGTCTTAACTATCGCTCAAGGCGCGCTTATACCTTCTATACCAGTAAGGTTTCCATATCCACAAAGTGAGTTCGATTATAATAATGAAAACGTGCCAACAGTTGTTTTAACAGACAAAGTATGGTGGGATCAATAATCAATAAAATTATAGAATAATGAAAAATATCTTAAAACATTTTATACTTATAGCAGTTACTATTTTAGGAACTGTTTCTTGTGAATATGACGAAACAAGTTTTGACTTGCAGTCAGATGCTCCAGACCCTAACGCAACTTATTATATCCAGTTTAAAAACGCATCAAAATCTTTACAAACTGGAGTTGCTGAAGATGGTAGTCTTGTAGATATCTCAACAACTGTAACTGTTGGTTTATTAGGTCTTCCACGAACAGAAGCCACTGTTGTAAATTTTACAATAGACCCGGCTACAACTATTAGTCCAAATATGTATCAGCTATCTGCTACATCTATTACTATTCCTGCTGGAGAAACCACTGGATCAATTAGTTTAGTAACTAATACAGAACTAATGCCTGTTGCTGAAGTTTTAAAATTTATTTTAAATGTTGATGCTGGTGAGAATACTGCCACTGCTGGTACAAGGCTTGAATATAAATTAGAAAGAATTAACTTTTGTCTTTTAACACTTTCTGACTATGTAGGAACCTGGACTGGTACTGATTCTTGGGGTTATCCAACTGAAGTTACCACTAGTTTAGTTGGCGGCAAATTAATGATGAACGGCATAGGATTCGGCTGGTTTCAAGATTGGTGGGGCGAGGTAATTGTTACGAATAACCCTGTTGAGGTTGACGTAAATTTAATAACTGGTGATTTTGTTATAAATGATGCAAAACAAACAGTTCCTTATTTGGTTTCAACTTATCTTGGTGCCTTACAGCCAGCTTATAAAATTAAAGCTTCTGGGAAAATAACGAGTACTTGTGAACAAATAATTGAATTTACATATTCATTCGATCAAGGCGGCTATTTTAATGGAACGGCTTGGGGCCCGGCTTTTAAGGAAGTTATAAAACATAACTAATATTTCAAATAATTAAATTTCACTCGAAATTATAATTGACTAAAAACCACCTCACATGAGGTGGTTTTTTTTTATAAAAATAGTCATGTTCCAATGCAAAAAAACCAAAGAATTAACACTTTGAAAAAATTGATAAACAATTATGACATATCTTGGACAATGTAAATTATGTTTTTAATTAAAATATGGTCTTTAAATACATCTTATTTTTTAAATCAAACATGGAAAAAATACTATTTATACAAGAATTCCTTTTTACCATTAACCTGCATAGAATCCTTTTCCTTAATTTCCTGTGAATGGCTAAGAATTACTTTCATGCAAGATTCTATCGAAAAATTATCGCCATTTTGAGAATATATACAGATAAAAAAACAAAAACTATATAAATAAAGCGCCTCTTAATTTAACTATTTTTCTATCCAATTTTAAAAATAGCTCATTATTTATTGCGATTAATATAGAAGTAAAATCTTTACGCAACTAAATAATCAAACTATCATCTACTATAATATAACGAAAACCTTAATGATTTACTATATTCTCAATGCCTTAACAAATAAATTAGGAATATTAAGAAATAATTAAGATTTTTGAAAATTAATTAATTCAAACAATTATAACATGAAAACAAAGTTAAATGGATTTTTAACGCTGCTACTGGCGTTGCTTGTGCAAGTGACATTTGCGCAAGAAAAAACTGTTACTGGGAAAGTCTCCGATGCGAGCGGACCGTTACCTGGTGTAACAGTGCTTATTAAAGGTACCAAAACTGGTTCCCAAACTGATTTTGACGGAAATTTTTCCGTGAGAGCCAACACAGGAGCTGTATTGCAATTCAGTTTTGTTGGTATGGAAACTGTTGAAAGAACTGTTGGTGCTTCCAACATTATCAACGTTACTATGCAAGAAAGCGCTGAGTCACTAGAAGAAATAGTGATTATGGGTTATGGATCTCAACGAAAAACTGAGATCACAGGTTCTACAGTACAGGTTAATGCAGATGCTATTGCACAAGTTCCTGTTTCAACTGTTGACCAAGTATTACAAGGTAAAGTTGCAGGTTTGGTATTTAGCGGTAACTCAGGCACGCCTGGTTCTGCAAGTGATATTCGAATAAGAGGGGTTAGTTCCATTACGGCAGGAAATGAACCTTTATACGTAATAGACGGGGTGCCAATGAATAATAATAACGTATCTGCAACAACTGCAGGATCTTCCTTATCTGCATTGTCAAGTATTAACAGTGCCAATATTGAAAGCATTACCGTTTTAAAGGATGCTTCTGCCACAGCAGCATATGGTGCCCGTGGAGCCAATGGGGTTATTGTAATTACAACCAAAGGTGGTAAATCAGGCAAGACAACTTTTAATTTTAGTTCATCCTACGGTGTTTCAAATGATGCCATTGATGGGCCAACTGTCTTAACTGGCGCTGAAAGAGAAGAACTTTTTTATGATGCCTTATTTAATACTTATGGTGCTGCTAATGGATTTAACCGTGCAGGAGCAGAAGCTTATTACCTTTCAAAATTAAATATATTTGGAACTTCTTATTCGGCTTGGAATGCAGCTGGAAGGCCTGAAGCAAATTGGGCCAAAGTGATTACCAATAAAGATGCCCCAATACAAGAATATAACTTATCTGCAACTGGAGGAGACGAAACCTCAAGTTTTTATACCTCATTAGGTTATTTCAAACAAGAATCTACCGTAATTGGGTCTACATTTGATAGAGTCTCAGGAGCTTTAAATTTTAATAAAGATTTATCAAGCAAAGTAAAATTTAGCACAAGAAATTCTGCTTCACATACTTTTCAAGATGGGTTGTTAGAAGCAAGTGCCTATTTTTCTTCTCCTCGAGCAGTTAAATATTTTATGCCTCCTGTTCAACAGCCTTATACTGATACAGGGGAAATTAACGTTTTAGTTCCCGGCACTTCATTACCAAATCCATTATGGATTGCTGAAAATGATATTGATAACTCCAAACTTACAAGAATTATAACCAACAATTCACTTACTTGGGAAACTCCAATTGAAAATTTAATATTCACTACAAGAGCGAACATTGATTATCAAGTTTATAATTACAAAAATTATAGAAACAGGGTTCGTGGAGATGGCGCAAGTCTTAAAGGTACCGGTTGGCAAGCCCACAGTAATACTGCAACTTATGTATTTCAAAATTCATTAGATTATACTTTTGAAATAAACGATAATCATAAAATTGATTTTAAAGCATTGCAAGAATTTCAAAAAAATAGATACTACTATTTATCTGCAGTTGGTAACAATTTTGCCGATGACGATATCAATAACTTGGCATCTGCCGGTAACCCTACTGGTGCATATTCTGAATTCACGGATTGGGCAATAGCTTCCTATTTAGGTACGGTTCACTATACAGCCTTTGACAGCAAATATGTACTTGACGGTACATTTAGAAGAGAAGGAAGTTCACGTTTTGCTCCTGAAAACAGATGGGGTAATTTTTGGTCTATTGGTGCTGCATGGAATATTTATAAAGAAGCCTTTTTGGCCGACAATAGCGTGATCAGCAATTTAAAACTAAGAGCTTCTTACGGAGTTACAGGTAATGCCAATATTGGCTTAAATCAATACCAGGCTTTGTTAGGTTATGGAACTAACTATGCCGGTGAAAGCGCTGTAGTCCCAACTAATTTTGGTAATAGCGATTTATCTTGGGAAACTTCAAATACCTTAGATCTAGGTATGGATTTTGGATTATTTCAAAATAGAATTAGTGGATCTTTTGGTTATTATCAAAGAGAATCTAATGATTTATTATTAAATGTGCCACTTTCATTGACATCTTCCTTTGCTAGCCAAACCAGAAATATTGGTAGCATGGAAAACAAAGGGTTTGAATTGGAAATGAATTTCAGTATCATTGAATCAGAAGATTTCAACTTTTCTATTGGCGGAAATATGGCGACCACAGAAAATGAGGTGACAAAATTGGCCAAAGACAATAACGGCGATGAAATTAACATAACTGGTACTACACAAAGAGTTGAAACTGGCCACCCAGTTTACGGATGGTATATGCCAACTTGGGCAGGGGTTGATCCTGCAAATGGTGATGAATTATGGTATGTAGAAGGTGAAGGAAGTGCCACCACCAATAACTTTAACAGTGCAAAACAAGTTTGGCAAGGCGGAAGTGCTATCCCTAAACTAACTGCAGGTTTAAATTTACATGTAGATTATAAAGGCTTTAGTATAGATGCAAGTGGGTATTATGCTGGTGGACATAAAGTTTACGAAGAATGGCACTTATACACACAATCACCAAGTAGATATCCTACACAACTTTATCAAGGGTTGAACACATTGATGGATAGATGGCAAGTACCTGGAGATGTTACCCGTTTCGGTAGAATGCAGTATAATGCACCACCTTGGCAACGGTATTCAAAATTCTTATATGATGGGGATTATTTAAGAATAAAAGACGTAACCTTTGGTTATGACTTTAATAATGAAATAACAGACCTTGTTGGTTTTGATGACATTAGACTTTTTGTTCGCGGAACTAACTTATTCACATGGGTAAAAGATGACTTGTTATTGTACGACCCAGAAGTTAGCGCTAATGGTTTTACATCATTAACCACACCACCTGTTAAGTCAATAATTTTTGGTATTAACGTTAAATTTTAAGAAATCATGAAAAAAATAAATTTTATATATACATTAGTTTTCATAGGTTTACTATCATTTACGGCTTGTTCAACGGATGATTTAGAGCCTAGCTTAGAGCAAAATAAACTTGTTGAAGGAAGTATTGTAGATGTCAGTAATCTATTTGGAATATTAAAAGGATCATATGATATCCTTTCATTAACAGGCTATTACGGAAGAGATTTTATAATAAATAATGAGGTAAGAACAGACAATTGCTTTGCAAATGGCAGTTCAGGGCGTTTTACTACGGAGGCTTCATTTAGTTACAATGCAAATTCTGGCTATATGTGGGATGAGGCTTATAGAGCTTTAGCAGGTGCCAACATAATAATCAATACAGATGTTACAAAATTAACAGGAGATCAAGCTTATGGAAAACACCTGCAAGGACAAGCCTACGCAATAAGAGCTTTGGTACATTTCGATTTGTTAAAATCGTATGGTCAACAACACGTTGGCGGAACCTTAGGTGTGCCTTATGTGAAGGAATTTAAAGGAAGTGACCTTTATCCTGCACGTAATACTGTTCAGGAAGTTAAAACCTTTATTATGGAAGATTTAAATTCAGCTTTTACGTTGATGGACGAGGCATTCTATGATAAAAGTAAGCAATTTATGTCCAAATTTACTGCTAAAGCGTTAGAATCAAGAGTGGCTGTTTATTTTGGAATGTGGCCTGAAGCAAAACTTGCCGCTGAAGCTGTAATAAATTCGAATCGATATAAAATTATACTTGCTGGCGACTATGTTGCATCTTGGGGTCAAGATGGATCTTCAAATTCTATTTTTGAGTTGGCATTTAGTTCAACAGATAACCAAGGTATAAACGGTTTAGGATACATCTACAGAAAAGGCACATCAGGTAGCTATGGAGATGTTCAAGTATTAAACGAAGTTGCAAACCTATATGAGGTTGGCGATGTTAGAGCCGGAATATTAGGTTATGAAGGAACCAGATTAATAAATAAGGGTAAATTTCCTGACCTTACAGGTTTCGATAATGTTTCTGTAATTAGATATGAAGAAGTTATTTTAAATTATGCCGAAGCTTTATTTGAAACTGGTGGAGATGCATTAACTCAGTTAAATAAAATCACCTCAAATAGAGGTGCATCTGCATATACTGTTGTTACTAAAGATAATATTCTTAATGAAAGAAGAAAAGAATTAATTTTTGAAGGTTTCCGTTATGATGATCTATTAAGAACAGGAAAATCTATTGTGAAATTTTCTTTGCAACAAAATATAGCAAGCACAATTCCTTATGGAGACCCTAGAATGACATGGGCAATTCCAAAAGCTGAAATGGATGCCAATTCTAATATGGTACAAAATACAGGATACTAAAATATTCTAATTTTAAATTTTTAAAACCATCCGTCAAAAGACGGGTGGTTTTTTTATTACTACAATATTCTTACATTTGCACTATGGAAAATGAAACTTCAAAAATATTTGGCATTCGGGCGGTTATAGAAGCCATAAACGCTGGAAAAACCATCAGCAAAGTGTATCTGCAAAAAGACTTAAGCGGTCATCTATTTTCTGAATTAAACAGCCTTATTAAGCAACATAACATTGCAACAAGCCATGTGCCGGTTGAAAAATTAAACCGCATTTCAAAAAACGGAAATCACCAAGGTGTTGCGGCGCAAATTTCCCCTATTGAATTTTCAGATTTAGAGGAATTAATTGCTGCTGCTTTTGAAAAAACCACAACTCCCCTATTTTTGTTGTTAGATCAAATTTCTGATGTTCGTAATTTTGGAGCCATTATTAGAACTGCAGAATGCGCTGGTGTTCAAGGAATTGTGATTCAAAAACAAGGAAATGCGCCTATAAGTGCTGATACCATAAAAACTTCGGCAGGTGCGGCGTTTAAAATGCCTATCTGTAAAGTTGACCATATTAAAGACGCTATTTTTCAATTTCAGGCGGCAGATATTCAATTGGTTGCTGCCACCGAAAAAACGGATACCTTAATCTACGACATAGATTTAACGCTGCCAACAGCCATTATCATGGGATCGTAAGATAGAGGCATCAATCCGTCTATTTTAAAAATTGTAACCCACAAAGCAAAATTACCAATGCTGGGAGAAATTGACTCTCTCAACGTTTCTGTAGCTTGTGGTGCTTTTTTGTATGAAACGATCAGACAACGATTGAAGTTGAAAGGTTAAAGATTAAAGGTTAAAGCTAAAAAGAAACTTCAAACATGCTTTGAACTTCGGTCTTCGGTCTTCGGTCTTCGGTCTTCGGTCTTCGGTCTTCGGACTGAGCCTTACAAAAGCGATTTCACGTAATTTTTATGAATTTGTCGAAGATTTTTAAGTTCTTTTCGGAGTAATTTTACAAAATCCTTTCCCTGAATTTTTGTACTTTCCAACTGCAAACAATTTTGATACAGACCATCAATAAAATACCGAAGTGATTTTGCGTATTTTAATTTTAAATATGGGTTTTCCTGGCACTCAGTCTCCACAATTTTAGGAACCAATCCAAAGGCATTCATCACCAAATTATCCGCATATTTGTCTATTTTATTCATAGACAAATACATAGCTAGCACACTTTTGTCATTGCTTATATAGGAAGCAATATGTCGAGACAATTTGAAGATATCAAGCGATTTTTGATAAATCACCAGCTGATTTAGATTTTGCTCTTCAGTATTAAACATTGGTTGTTGTATTTAGCATGCAAATTTACCTCGAAAAATAAAATTTTATATTTAATAATTAAAGCAATTGTATTAATTTAGTTTATTAATTAATATTTTTATAGGCTAAAACTTTAAAAAATGAACATAGACGCCATTAACTGGAAAATCTTGGATTGTTTACAGCAGAATGCCCGGCAATCGAATACTGAAATTGCGCGTAAAGTTGGTATTTCTTCGCCTGCAGTTGCAGAACGCATTCATAAAATGGAAGATATTGGCATTATTGAAGGCTATCACGCAAAAGTGAGCTATATAGAAACAGGAAATCAGCTAAAAGCCATTATTACCTTGCGCGCTTTTATGGGTAGATTAAAACCATTTATTGAAAAAGTGAAAGACTTTAATGAAGTGATAAATTGTTACAGAATCACGGGAAACGAGAATATTGTGATGGAAGTTGTGCTAAAAAATCAACAACACCTTGGAAAATTTATTGACCAATTAATTACCTATGGGGAAACCACAACACACATTGTATTGTCTAATGTGGTTGAGAATAGTCCTATTATGAAATCGGCGCATCTTTAAGAAAAAGTTATAGGTTAAATGTTATATGTTATTTTTTGAGTTGGAAGACCGAAGTCCGAAGTCCGAAAATAAACGGATCAAATTCCCCTCTTTGAGAGGGGTTAGGGGTGTGTAAAAAACATGAAAAGAATAAAAATTTTAAAAACCGATAACACTAATCAGGGAAGTGCAGTTCAAGCTTTCACCTTTAGCCATTTAACTGTTAAGAATCATCAAAGCCAAACGAATTTTAAAATATTCCATTTCAGCATTTAAATGGTCAAAATAGGGTTTTAAAGTTGCCGGGCTTTCCAAGGCTTCTTTTGCTTTTCTAACCTGTTCAACTTCTTCTGCAGTCACAAAATCATAAATATTGATATCTTTTCCGTCGGCATATAATTTGGCTAAATGGGAGAATATGGTGGTTGGGCTCAAGTTTCTTTTTAACGCAATCTCATCGATGGTTAATCCTTCCTTGTACAATTCATAAGTAACTTGATACGTGTCTCCTTTTTTCTTTTTCTTCTCCGTCTTTTCACCCATAAATGAAATGATTTCCCCAATAAATTCATCGCCGTAAACTTCCAGCTTTCGTTGGCCAACGCCACTTATCTCCAAAAAATCTGATTTACTCATAGGCCTTGCCCTTTCCATTTCTTTTAAAGAAGCATCACTAAAAACCAGATAGGCAGGAATATTTTCTTCCAAAGAAATTTGATGGCGCAGTTTGCGCAAACGCTCAAACAATGTGTCCTTTTTAGCTTTCGTTGCTTTTGGTTCTTTTTCAACAACTGCTTGTTCTATAACTGAAATTGGATAGGTTAAATTTACCTGTTTATTTTCAAACAACACCTTTTGCGAGAAATCCGTCAGTTGCAGTGCATTATTTTTGTGAAAAGCAATTTCGCAAATCCCCTGATTTATTAATTGAATAATATATTGCTGCCAATCGCGCCAAGAAATGTCTTTTCCCACGCCGTGAGATTTCAATTTATCGTACCCTTTATCTATTATTGTTGCATTGTGCGCCCCTCGCAACACATCAATCACAATTCCTGTGGCTTCAGATTCTTTAAGCCTTGAAATGACTGAAAGTGCTTTTTGGGCGATAGTTGTGCCATTAAAAAATTGGGGCGGATTTCTACACACATCGCAATTCCCGCAATTTTCTGATAATAATTCTCCAAAATAACTCAACAATATTTTTCTTCTGCAAGCTGTTGCTTCAGAAAATTGTTGCATTCTTTCCAATTTGGCAAGCTGAATATCTTCGTTTGAAGCGCCTGCCGCAAAATTCCGCAACTGAATTACATCGGCATAACTATGAAATAACAAAGCATTCGCTTTTACGCCATCTCGTCCGCAACGACCAATTTCCTGATAATAGCCTTCAATATTTTTGGGCATATTGTAATGAATTACCCAGCGCACATTCGACTTGTCTATCCCCATTCCAAAAGCAGTAGTGGCGCATATTATTTGCGTTTTGTCGAACAGAAAATCCTCTTGCGTTTTTGTTCTTTCCTCAAAACTCAAACCAGCGTGGTATGGCATTGCTTTTATGCCGTTTTGCTTCAATTTTAATGCCAGTTGCTCGGTCGATTTTCGGCTTAAACAATAAATAATGCCGGCTTCATTTGGTTTTTTATTGATGAATTTAATAATTTGCGAAACACGGTCATTTGCCGGACGCACTTCCAATTCAATGTTTTTTCGATCGAAAGAAGCTAAAAATTGTGTGGCATTCGGTATGTTCAATTGATCAACAATATCTTGTCTTGTTGCTTTATCGGCCGTGGCGGTCAATGCAATAATAGGCGTATTGGGCAAGGTTTGTTTTAAAAATCCCAACTGCTGGTAGGAAGGACGAAAATCGTGCCCCCAAGATGAAATACAATGCGCTTCATCAATGGCAACGCAGCTTATGGATTTTTCATTTAGAATATTTGAAAGCAAAGCCAAACTCTCGGGAGCCACGTACAAAAGTTTTATTTCTGAATTAATGACTTTATCAAAAATTCCATTTTGGTCGGAACTTAACTGGCTGCTGTTAAAAAAGGCAGCCGGAATTCCGTTTGCGGTCAATCCGTCAACCTGATCTTTCATCAAGGCGATTAAAGGCGAGATAACCAATGTAATTCCATCGAATAACAGCGCCGGCAACTGAAAACAAACTGATTTTCCGCCACCGGTTGGCATAATCACCAAATTGTCTTTTTTGGAAAGTACCGACTCAATAATGGCTTGCTGCTGCTCGCGAAAATTGTCGTAACCAAAATATTTTTTTAAGGTCGGTATTAGTATTGATTGGGTTTCTTTTGATAGCATTTTTTTTGGCATTTTACCATAGTTGGCAAATGTAGGATTTTATTTTAACAGAGTTCTGCCAAAAATATTTAAGATTTCTGCCTTAACAGAAAGAACAATATAGTCAAAAATAAAAAAATCCGGCTTTCACCGGATTTTCTTAATTAATTCAAACAAATAAATGGCGGCTATTTTTTATAGGCATCAGAATGCACATTCGCCACTGCCCTTCCTGATGGATCATTCATATTTTTAAAACTTGCATCCCATTCCAACGCAATTTTTGTGCTGCAGGCAACCGATGCTTCCTGAGGCACGCAAAGTGCAGCAGCATCAGAAGGAAAATGTTCCTGGAAAATAGAACGGTAATAAAATTCTTCTTTGTTTGTTGGCGTTTGTAAAGGGAATCTGTACTTGGCGTTTGCCAGTTGCTCGTCAGTAACTTCTACGGCCACAACCTGTTTCAAAGTGTCAATCCAGCTGTATCCAACTCCGTCAGAAAATTGTTCTTTTTGTCTCCACGCCACACTTGCCGGCAAATAACTTTCAAAAGCTTTACGCACCACCCATTTTTCCATGCGTTCACCGTTAATCATTTTGTCTTGTGGATTAATGCGCATTGCAACATCCATAAATTCCTTGTCCAAAAACGGCACACGTCCTTCAATTCCCCAAGCTGCCAAACTTTTGTTAGCCCTTAAACAATCGTACATATGAAGTTTGCTCAATTTACGAACGGTTTCTTCGTGAAACTCTTTCTTATTTGGCGCTTTGTGAAAATATAAATAGCCGCCAAACAACTCATCTGCACCTTCTCCGGAAAGTACCATTTTAACGCCCATTGACTTAATTACTCTCGCCATTAAATACATAGGCGTTGAAGCACGAATAGTGGTAATGTCATAGGTTTCCAGGTTGTAAACAACATCGCGAATAGCATCCAATCCTTCCTGAATGGTGAATTTTATTTCGTGGTGAACCGTGCCAATATGGTCTGCCACCAATCGAGCGGCCGCCAAATCGGGCGAACCTTCCAATCCCACAGAAAACGAGTGCAATTGTGGCCACCAAGCCGCTTGTGTATCATCCGATTCTATTCTTTTTTCCGCATATTTTTTTGCAATGGCTGAAGTCACCGATGAATCCAAACCTCCAGAAAGCAATACTCCATAAGGCACATCCGACATTAATTGTCTGTGAACCGCCGCTTCCAAAGCATCATGAATTTCATCAATACTTGTTTGGTTGTCTTTTACCGCCTCATAATCCATCCAATCTCTGCTGTACCATTTGGTCAATTCCCCATCTCTACTAGATAAAAAGTGCCCAGGAGGAAATAACTCAATTTTTGTGCAAACACCTTCCAAAGCTTTTAATTCTGAAGCCACATAAAATGTTCCGTTCGCATCCCAGCCCATATATAATGGAATAATTCCCATATGGTCACGCGCAATAAAATATTCATCTTTTTCCGCATCATATAATGCAAAGGCAAAAATACCGTTCATTTCATCAATAAAATCAGTGCCTTTTTCTTTATACAAGGCTAAAATCACTTCACAATCCGATTCTGTCTGAAAGTTATATTTACCTTCAAATTGTTTGCGTAACGCCCTATGGTTATAAATTTCGCCATTTGCGGCCAACACCAATTTTTTATCTTCGCTAAATAAAGGTTGTTTACCAGAAACCGGATCAACAATTGACAATCGCTCGTGAGCCAATATCGCCTTATCATCTGCATAAATTCCACTCCAATCCGGACCGCGGTGACGGACTTTTTTAGACATCTCCAAAATTTGAGGTCTCAACAACTCTGCTTTTTCTTTTAAGTCAAACGCACAAACTATTCCACACATGTTATTTTATTTTAGTTTTAATTATAATGCAAATGTGGTATATTAGTTTATATTGACAAACTTAATTACTTATTTTGATTGTTTATTGAAATATAAAAGTTAATATTTAGTAATTTATGTAAGTATAACTAACTGATTTTTTGAATTGTATTTTCATTTGAAATATTTAGTCGTTACTAATTTGTCATTTTGGGTTCACGAATTGTTGGATTTTGGACTTTTACCTGTTGCCTTTCAACTTTTTAATTATTGCTTTAACATAAAAATAGTGCTATTACTGCCTTTTTCGGAAAAAAAATACTAATTTCGTGGAATCAAATTTCCTCTTTTCCGATTTTAATACAACTTCAATAAAATACTTCCGTCAATGGAGGAAATGTTTGCGTAAATTTGATAGTATTGAAGGATATTTTCATCTGTAAAAAGATATCCTAAAGGATTTTAAAATTAAGACATATTATTAGTATGGATAATTTTTGGCTGATCGTTTCATCAGCAATTATAACGGGCACAGGAATTATTAGTATTCCGCTTTTGCCTTCAAGAATAAAAGCTTTCGTTAATTTTCTCTTTGTGCTATTGGTGGCAATAACAACTTCCATTCCTGCCATAAATGCGCTTTTGGGCAACCCAATGGACATTTCATTGGCCGGATCTGCATTTTTTGGAGATATTCCCATACGAATAGATGCCTTGTCGGCCTGGTTTATATTGATTATCAACTTAACTTGCGTCAACGGTGCTTTTTATGGCATTGGTTATATGAAACCTTACCATGAGCGAAAAGCAAATCTTTCCCTGCACTGGACACTTTTTCTGATTTTTCAAACCTCGATGCTTTGGGTTTGTATGTTACAGCATAGTTTGGCGTTTCTAATTGCGTGGGAAATGATGTCTTTGTCCTCCTTATTTTTGGTAATATTTGAACATGAAAAAAAGGAAACTTTAAAAGCGGGCATCAATTATATGGTGCAAATGCACATAGGCGTTGCTTTTTTAACTGTGGCTTTTATAGGCGTATATTTCGCCCAAGGTTCGTTTGATTTTTTGGCCATAAGCGACTATTTTGGAACTAATTACAACGCTTGGCTATTCTTGCTATTCTTTATTGGATTCGGAATAAAAGCAGGTTTTATACCATTGCATTCTTGGCTTCCGCATGCACATCCTGCCGCGCCTTCCCATATTTCAGGAGTAATGTCGGGCGTGATTGTAAAATTAGGAATCTACGGAATTATTCGGGTGGCATTAATGCTGAAAAGCGAATTGCTGCTCATTGGGGAAACGGTCCTTATCATTTCAATACTTACGGGTATATTTGGGATTCTAAATGCAAGTGTGCATCGGGATTTTAAAAAAATGCTGGCTTATTGCACCATAGAAAACATAGGCATTATTGGAGCCGGAATTGGATTGTTTCTTATTGGAACTGCATATAACAATAATATGCTTATGGTCATCGGATTGAGTGGTGCTTTGTTGCATACCTTAAATCATTCCTTATTTAAATCGTTGCTGTTTTTCTCCGTGGGTTCCGTATATCAACAAACCCACACAAGAGATATGGAAAAATTAGGCGGATTAATAAAGCAAATGCCACAAACAGCCATCTTGTTTCTTATAGGTTCCATTGCCATTGGCGGATTGCCGCCTTTAAACGGTTTTATTTCAGAATTTTTAATTTATAACGGCTTTTTGAACGGAATAAATACCATTGGACTCACCCATTCTACCTTAATGATTCTTTCGCTGGCAAGTTTGGCTTTTATTGGCGGACTTTCATTGTTAACATTTACAAAAACCTTTGGAACTATATTTTTAGGAAATCCACGCCAGCAATTGCACAGTGTGCCTTCCGAAGTTTCCCTGTGGATGCGTGCACCGCAATATTTTATTGTTGCCATTATGTTGACTATCGGATTGTTTCCCCAATTTTATTTTTCGGTGACCCTGCAACTTATTCAATCGGTGTTGCCGGCTTCAAGTATGGTTAATTTAGAAACTTTCACCCCAATGATGGCGCTTATGGGTAATGTGGGTTTATATTCCATGTTATTTTTGGCACTGCTTGTTGCCATTTATCTTTTGAGAAATTATTTCGTAAGCCATCATCCAACACAAAAAACCGCCACCTGGGGTTGTGGCTATGTGGCTCCAAATGTACAGATGCAATACACCGGAAAATCTTTTTCAAAAAGTTTAGGAAAACTCATGGATATGGTGGTAAAGGAAAAGAAAAAATATACTGAAATAGAAGCAGGGGAAATTTTTCCGCAAACAAGAAATCACAACTCGCATTTTGTTGATTTCTTTGAAAATACCATATTTGATAGGGCGACAAAACAATTGCTCAAATTTTTGAATTATTTTCAATTTATACAAAACGGAAAAGTTCAAATGTATGTGGTTTACGGTTTATTCTTCATTCTTTTGATATTTTTTGGTACTATATTTAACCTAATCTAATGGCTTATATTCAAACATATATAGCAATATTGGCTTTGTCACTTCTGGTGATACCGTTTCTAAAAGTGAAATGGAAGGGAATCATAACGCTTTCCCTGGTTATTTTTAATGCTATATTGACTGGATATCTTGCATTGCCTGCCTTGTTGGGCGAAAAATTGGAGTTTGTATTTCAGGGATCAATTGTTACGGGTGAAATCCCTGTCAGGATTGATGCTTTGTCTGCATGGTTTATGCTGCTGATTAACTTTACTATGATTACCGGCGCGTTGTATGGATTGCATTATATGAAAGCTTACAGAAAACAGACTTCCAACCTGACTTTACATTGCCTTGCATACCTTTTGGTTCAAACCTCGCTCACGGCCATTTGTGTGATTCAAAATTCTCTGGTATTTTTATTTGCCTGGGAAATCATGACCATTTCAAGTTTTGTGTTGGTCATTTTTGAATATTACAAACAAAATACCTTAAAGGCTGGCATCAATTTTCTAATTCAGTCGCACGCTGGCGTTTTATTTCTGACATTGGGTTTTATATGGGTATATTATCAAACAGGATCATATGATTTTAGTGCGATAAGTCAATTTTCAGTCAACTTTCCGCCTGTGACAAGTTTGGCCTTATTTTTCTTCTTTTTCATAGGTTTTGCCGTTAAAGCCGGATTTGTGCCTTTTCATACCTGGCTTCCATATGCACATCCTGCGGCTCCATCCCATATTTCAGGAGTAATGTCGGGCGTAATTATCAAAATCGGGATTTTTGGAATTTTGCGAATGCTGCAACTCATTCAAACCGATTATATTGTATTGGGCTATATTATACTTGTTTTTTCCGTAATTTCAGGAATTTACGGTGTAATGCTCGCCATATTACAACACAATTTAAAGAAACTCCTCGCCTACCACAGCATTGAAAATATTGGCATTATCGGCATAGGCATTGGGCTGGGAACTTTGGGATTGGGGCAACAAAACAGTACCTTAATTTTACTTGGATTTAGTGGAGCGCTGCTTCATGTACTCAATCATTCCCTTTTTAAATCCTTGCTTTTTTACAGTGCCGGAAATGTGTATCAAACCACGCACACTATGAATATTGAACATTTTGGAGGTTTGGTGAAGCAAATGCCGCATACCGCAATCTTATTTCTGATTGCAGCACTTGCCATATGCGGGCTTCCGCCTTTTAATGGTTTTGTTTCCGAATTTCTTATTTACTCAGGTTTGTTTGATGGAATGGAGAGCAAAGAAATGCTCAACCTAGTGGTGCTTCTGTTTTCAGTTTTTGGGATGGTTCTTATTGGCGGACTTGCCTTACTTTGTTTTACAAAAGCATTTGGCTCCATGTTTTTAGGAAACCCCAGACATCATTTTCAGACAGAACCAAAAGAATCTGGCAATGGAAAACTGGTGCCGATGTATATGGCGGCGGCATTCATTGTTGCCATTGGACTGTTTCCGAAATTTTTCTTTTCCCTTTTGAGTGAACCACTTAAATTGTACTTGAACAAAATAAATTATACAGGATCGGTTTCAACAACTGTTTCAATTACCGAAACCATGCAAACTATTGGCTTTAGCGCAGCGGGATTTATAGTTTTAGGATTGCTTATTTTTTTTATCAGAAGAAAAATTACAGCCAAAATGCCAAGTCCTGTTTTAACAACTTGGGGTTGTGGCTATGTTGGCGAAACCGAAAAAATGCAATATACGGCGAGTTCATTTATTAGATCTTATCGAAAACTTGCTGAACCCATGTTATCCATCCAAAAAAGGAAAATAGAAATTGATGGTGTTTTCCCGGTTTATGGAAGGCATGAAACCCATCCTTATGACAAAATTGAAGAATGGTTTATTGATAAACCTTGGAACTTAATGAAAGTTTTCTTCGGAAAATTCAGATTTCTGCAAAATGGAAATCCGCAATTTTATGTGCTCTACGGAGCTGCTTTTATTGCATTAATTATAGCTGTTCCGCTAATTAATGACATCATAAAAAAAATAATTTATTTCTTAAATCAGATATAATATGATAAGTCTTGTATTGATAGTGCTCACAAGTTTGTTTTTTATGGGACTTGTAATAAGAACCAAAAGCATTGCTTCAGGAAGAAAAGGGCCGGGGTTGTTTCAACCTATGAAAGACATCATCCGTTTGTGGAAAAAAGGCGCTGTTTACAGCAATACCACGAGTTTTATATTTCAAATTGCGCCAAGCATTTATTTCTCCTCCATCCTCATGGCTATTTTGGTGATTCCGTTTGGTCATTACAAAGGAATTATTTCCTTTGATGGCGATTTTGTGTTTTTTGCCTACGTGCTGGCGCTTGGAAAATTCTTCAGCATAATTGGAGCATTAGATACCGGAAGCAGCTTTGAAGGAATGGGAGCAAGCAGAGAAGCGCTGTATTCTATGCTGGCAGAACCCGCTTTCTTCATATTAATGGGCTCTTTTGCGCTTTATACAGGACATACTTCATTTCACGAAATATTTACTTCCCTTCATTTTGGTTCTTATATTTCTTACGGACTTGGCGCTTTGGCAACTTTTGTTTTGGTGATGATTGCGATGATAGAAAACAGTCGGATGCCGGTTGATGATCCCAAAACACACTTGGAATTAACAATGGTGCATGAGGTAATGATTTTGGACAACAGCGGCTTCGATTTGGGATTGATTTTGTATGGCACAAATTTGAAATTTGCGATGTACGGAGCGCTTATCGCCAATTTTTTTACCGGTTCTTTTTCTATCTTAATTTCTATCTTGATATTTTTAGGCGTTCAAATGATGTTTGCCACCTTGGTTGGAATTTTAGAATCATTTTCGGCACGATTCAGAATGGGTAACAACGCGCAATTCATATTTACCCTTACCTCAATTTCAATATTGATTTTTTTCGGGGTTTTGCTGATTATGGGGAAATTTGTGTAGTAGAAATATTAAATATTTGAAATATAAACTTGTTATAATTTTTAAAAATTAAAGAAATGACCAACGTATTATTAATCATATTCGCCATGTCGCTGATCTATTTAAGCATCGCCAACCGACTGATGAGTTACGTGAAGATTCTTGCTTTTCAAGGCATCTTGCTGTTTGGCGTGAGTTTTATTGAGTTGGGTGAAATGAGTCCGCTCAACCTCACCTTTATCTTATTGGAAACCATCGTTTTTAAAACCATAGCCGTCCCCTTATTTCTCAAATATGTGATCCAGCATAATGAAATTACCCGGGAAGCAGAACCATATGTGCCACATTTTATATCATTAATTGTGGTTACAACGATTGTGGTTGCCACCTTTTTACTGTCAAATACCATTGAAAATGTCCAATTAAACAAAGTCTATTTTGTGGCGGCATTATCTGCATTATTTACAGGATTGTACCTCATTGGCACCAGAAAAAAAATCCTAACTCACGTGATGGGATTTTTGGTGATTGAAAACGGCGTTTTTATTTTATCGCTTGCGGTAGGTAACGAAATGCCAATGCTATTAAACACAGGAATATTGCTCGATCTTTTTATCACGGTTTTGCTGCTTGGAATTTTTGTAAACAAAATTGGCGATGTTTTAAAAGATGTAGACGTAGATCAATTAAGAAAACTAAAAGATTAACATGGCCATACCTTATCTCATCGGAGCAATTGCAATTGCAATCTCTTTGTTTTTTAACAGGAATAAAAAAATGAATTATATTCTGGTGGCTATTTTTCTGCTCCTTCAGTGGGCATTTACCATCTACGAATACAACCACCAAAATATCGTGGAATTTGACTATTTTCTGCCTGATGCATTAGCTGTTTTATTGCTTATTACTGCCAGTATCATTGCAGTCCCGGCATTCTACCACAGTTATGTTTTCTTCACAAAAAATGAAGACAATCCAAGAAATAGGGCGATGTATTATGCTTCTATGGTGGTCCTGATTTTCGCATTGAGTATGGCCTATCTTTCCAATCATATTGCGGTAACGTGGATTTTTGTGGAGATGACAACACTTTCTGCTTCCGCATTAATTTACCACCGAAGAAATGTACGCACTTTAGAAGGTACCTGGAAATATATTTTTGTTTGTTCCATCAGCATCACATTTGTTTTTATTGGCATTTTATTTCTGAGTATTGCCGTTCAGCAACTTGGAATAAGTGACCTTACTTTTACTTCTCTCATAAAAAGGGCTGCGGAATTGGATATTTTTTGGTTGCGATTGGCATTTATCTTCATTTTTACCGGATACACCGCCAAAATAGGATTGGTTCCAATGTATACTGCCGGAATTGACGCAAAAGACAAAGCGCCTTCACCTGCCGGCGCATTATTGTCGAGCGTTTTAATGAATGTAGGATTTGTCGGAATTTTCCGTTTTTATGAAATCATCGCGCAAACATCGCTTCATTCCTGGGCTAATAATATCATTATGATTTCTGCCGTTCTTTCCATATTTATCGCAACGGTTTATATGATTAAAGTGAAAAATATCAAAAGGATGTTCGCCTATTCAAGTATTGAACATATGGGCATTGTGATGCTTGGCATTGCAGCCGGAGGCATTGGCTATTATGCTGCCATACTTCATATTATATTGCATTCTTTTGTGAAATCGAGTTTGTTTTTTCAAATGGGTCAAATTTACAGGGTTTACAATAGCAAAAGCATTTACGATGTGGGGAATTACTTCAAATACAACCTTACCGGTGCTATGGTGATACTTTTGGGATTTATCTCCGCAACCGCGATGCCGCCTTCGGGATTGTTTGTCAGCGAATTTTTGATTTTCCGATCCTTGTTTGAAGCCCATTATCTTTTTGTCCTTATTTTTATTTTACTGCTGCTCACCATTATTATTTGGGCTTTCGGAAAAAATATATTTAAACTGTTATTTACGCCGGCAGTTGATTTTAAGGACGAAAATGTAGAACACATAAAACCGTATGAATCCATTTCGCAATTTATTTTGTTGGGATTGGTTGTTTATCTCGGAATGAATCCGCCGCTTCAAATGGTTGAATTGATCAATGAAGCCGTTAAAAATTTACCGCTATAGTTATGAACGCAATTTCAATTAAAAATAACCAGCAAATTCCTTTTGATTCAATTCCTGTTTTGGAATATGAACAATTTTTGGACTATAATACTTCATTGTTGCATCTTGATGACAATCATTGCGTAAATTATTACGGCATTCCTTATCAGGGCAACATAAAACTCATTTGCTGTATTGCTAACGATAAAGTTGGACTTATAAACATTTCTTCGTGCCTTGTTGAACTTCAAAAACCGCTTGAATCTTTTAGCCAGCACCATCTCGCTTTTGAAAAATTCGAAAGGGAAATTCACGAAAATTTCGGCATTCATTTTATCAATCATCCTTGGTTAAAACCCGTTCGTTATCCCGTTAATCAAGCTGATAAAAACAGCACGATTGCAAACTATCCATTTTTTAAGATTGAAAGCGAAGAACTGCACGAAGTTGGCGTTGGACCAATTCATGCAGGCATTATTGAGCCGGGACATTTTCGATTTATTTGTAATGGAGAACAAATTCTTCATCTCGAAATTCAGTTGGGCTATCAGCATCGAGGCATTGAAAATTTGTTTTTGCAGAAGAAAAAATTAATTGAACTTCATACGCTGGCCGAAAATATTTCGGGAGATTCTGTTGTGGAACACACCACGGCTTTTGTGAATTTATGGGAAACTTTATGCGAACATAAAACCGATGGGGATTTGCATTTTGCAAGAACGCTTGCAGCTGAATTGGAACGCATTGCGATACATACCGGCGATTTAAGTGGTATGTGTACCGATGTTGCCTACCAATTAGGCAGTTCTGTTTTTGGCAGATTAAGAACCCCAATCATAAACTTTTTTCAGCAATGGTGCGGAAATCGACTCGCAAAAAGCTTAATCCGTGCAGGAAAAACCAATTTCCATTTTTCTGCGGAATTGGGAGAAACCCTTAAAAATGTATTGGATAAATTTGAACCGGATTTTGATGAAATGTGCGACGAAACTTTCGGATCTCCAACTGTTATGGGAAGATTTGAGAAAACAGGAATGGTAACTAACGAACTTGGAAAAAGCATTGGACTTGTAGGCATGTCGGCCCGAATGACCAACATAAATCGTGATATCAGAACTTCACATCCTTGCAATCTTTATGAAACTTTGGCCCACCAACCCATTCTAAAACACCACGGAGATGTTTATTCACGCGCCCAAATCAGAAGAGAAGAAGTGAAACAATCCATTGCCTATATCAGGGATTTAATTGCTGCGATTCCTTCTGAAAATTTAAACAGAAAACCACTCTCGCAACCAACTCCCAATTCATTTGCGCTGTCGTTGACCGAAGGTTGGCGCGGAGAAATTTGCCATTGCGCCATTACAGACGCAAATGGAGAATTGTTACACTATAAAATAAAAGATCCTTCGTTTCACAATTGGTTGGCTTTGGCTTTGGCAGTTCGAAACAATGAAATTTCAGATTTCCCGATAAGCAACAAAAGTTTCGATTTTTCTTACTCCGGACACGATTTATAATTTCAAGCAAAATAGCAATTATGATTAACAATTTAAAAATACTCATCCACCAAGGAAAACAATACATTCCTGATGTAACAAATGCTGAAATCCCGGGAATTTTTAGGGGAATACCTGTCATCAGCAATGAAAAAGTGGATAAAAAAGCACTTGAAGAAATTTGTCCTACCCAAGCCATTTCAATAAATCCAGTGCAACTTGATTTGGGAAAATGCACTTTTTGCGGAGAATGCGCTATTGCTTTTCCCAACAAAATAAACTTTACCACAACCTACAAAATCGCAACCAACAGCAGAGAACGATTGGTGGTAAAAGAAGGGGAAGAAAGTCTCATTGTTCTCAACCCAGATTTAATCAGAAAAGAAATTAGCGACTATTTTAGCGGTTCCTTAAAACTACGTCAGGTTTGTGCCGGAGGAGACGGAAGTTGCGAATTGGAACTTGGTGCCACCGGAAATGTGAACTTTGATATGGGACGTTTTGGAATTGAATTTGTGGCCTCACCGCGCCATGCCGATGGAATCGTAATTACCGGACCAATCACAAAAAATATGGCAGCGCCTTTACAAATTTGTTATGACGCCATGCCTGAACCAAAAATTATTATTCTGGCAGGAACTGATGCCATCAGCGGAGGAATTTTTATCGATAGTCCGGCGCTGAACAGAAGTTTTTTGGAAACACACCATGTAGATTTATACGTTCCGGGAAACCCGATTCATCCGCTGACTTTTATCAATGGCATTTTGGATTTGATACGCAAAAGGAAAGCATAACCATTAATAAACTTATTATTATGACACAATTCACCTTGCTTTTTGCCAGTATTTTAGGAGGTCTGGCAGTTGTTTTTGGCGCTTTTGGAGCGCATGCGTTAAAAAAAACACTATCAGAAGAACAATTAAAAAGTTTTGAAACCGGCGTTAAATACCAAATGTATCACGCCCTTGTGTTGCTGGTTATAGGTTTCAACTTCAAGTTAGAAACCGCTTCAGAAAAATATATGGTTTACAGTTTTACGGCGGGCATACTTTTATTTTCGTTCAGTATTTACGGATTGGTAATTTCTTCTGCAAAAAACAAAAAACTAACATTTCTGGGTCCAGTTACGCCGCTTGGCGGTTTGCTGTTGATTATTGGCTGGAGTTTATTGGGATATGCCGTGTACACAATGCCGTTTTGATTTTTTATACACTTATAATTTCTATACGCATAGAACCTTTGCTATAAAATTTTAAGTTAATGAATCACGATTTTTAGTTGATGATTTTTCATTGCTAATTTAATTCGCGTTAGTGATAGCAGCGACATCTTTTTTGAAATGCAATGAAAAAAAAGATATAGCGAATAGCGCGACCCTTGCGGTAACGCCCAAAATATTATTTGATTTAGTTTTCTGTTGTATAAATTATTGTAGATTTACGCTAAACCAATCAACCTTTTTATGAAATTTCAACCAATTAAAGCAATTTTCATCATATTGCTAGTTGTTTCTCTTTTTAGCTGCAAAAAAACGATTACTTCTGAAGCAACTGAAGCCAATTTTGTCAAAGAAAATTACGATAAAATGGAGACGACCATTACCATGCGTGATGGCGTTAAATTGTTCACAGCCATTTATTCGCCAAAAGACAAAAGCAAAAAATACCCAATTTTACTGCAACGCACGCCTTATAGCTGTCAGCCTTACGGTGCAGATTCATTGAAAAAAAGCATTGCTCCCAATAAATTTTTAATGGAAGAAGGGAATATTGTGGTGTATCAGGATGTTCGTGGACGTTGGATGAGTGAAGGAACTTATGACAATATGCGTGCCTATATCCCGAATAAAAAAAGCAATAAAGACATTGATGAAAGCTCCGATACGTACGATACGATTGACTGGCTGGTAAAAAATGTGGAAAATAACAACGGCAATGTGGGTACTTGGGGAATTTCCTATCCCGGTTTTTACAGTACATATTCCACTATTGATGCGCATCCGGCTTTAAAAGCGGCTTCACCGCAAGCCTGCATTGGTGATTTCTTTTTTGATGATTTTCACCACAACGGCGCTTATTTATTGAGTTATTTCAGAGCCACTTCATTGTTTGGAACGCCGAAAGACGCACCATCCGATACGGCTTGGTATTCCGTTCCTGATTTGAAAACAAAAGACCAATACCAGTTTTTTTTAGATGCAGGTCCGTTAAGCAATCTAAACCACTATTTTCAATATGAAAAATTGGATGAAACTTCCCCACAAAACAAAGACAAAGTGGACGATTTCTTCTGGGCAGAATTAATAGAACACCCAAATTACGATGAAGTTTGGCAAAGCAAAGGCATTATTCAGCATTTGAAAAAAATTAAATCGTCTGTGGCAACAATGGTCGTTGGCGGTGAATTTGATGCTGAAGATTTATACGGACCTTTAGAAACCTACAAAACCATTGAAAAATACAACAAAGACAATTACAATACCTTGGTTTTCGGACCTTGGAGTCACGGACAATGGGCAAGAACAGACGTTGAAAACAGTGTGGGAAATTATTATTTTGGTGATTCAATTTCCATAAAATTTCAAGAACAAATTGAAACAAAATTTTTCAATCATTTCTTAAAAGGAAGCGGCAATAAAAACTCAGGATTGCCTGAAGCTTATGTGTATGATTCAGGCAAAAAAGAGTGGAAATCGTACGAAACCTGGCCGCCATCCGGCGCGGAAAAAATATCCATGTATTTGTCGGACAATCAAAAATTAACCACTTCAGAAGAAAAAGAAATTGGTATAAAATTTATCAGCGACCTAAAAAAACCGGTGCCTTATTCCGAAGATATAAAAACCGTGTTTACGCCAAAAAAATATATGACCGACGATCAGCGTTTTGCTGCCAGAAGAGGCGACGTGTTGGTTTTTGAGACTGATATTTTGAAAGAAGATTTCACTTTAGCCGGAGATATTTTGGCAAAACTGCAAGTGGCAACCACAGGAACCGATGCCGATTGGATTGTGAAAGTAATCGATGTGCATCCAGCTGATACGGAAGAAACAAACGAAAAAATGCAAGACCATTTAAAAATGAGCAATTATAATTTAATGGTTCGCAGTGAGGTAATGCGGGGGAAATTCAGAAATAGTTTTACCTTTCCTGAGCCGTTTATTCCGAACAAAAAGACTGCGGTAAACATAAAACTGCAAGATGTAAACCATACGTTTAAGAAAGGGCACAAACTGCAAATTCAGGTTCAAAGCACTTGGTTTCCATTGATCGATTTAAATCCGCAAACTTATGTGGACAATATTTTTAAAGCGACAAAAGAAGATTTTAAAACCCAAACGCATACTGTTTTCACTTCTTCGTCCATTGAATTTTCAGTATTAAACTAAACTACTCTGCACTGAAAGTGCAGAGGTTTGTTTTACTGGGGACTGAAAGTCCCCCTTACCTATTCTAATATAAAATTAGAATTCTCTG
>Ga0156193_188_pt1 | contig 63530 bp, 55 predicted proteins | sample RifCSPlowO2_12_FD_107846 | JGI IMG/M metagenome (GOLD analysis project Ga0156193, IMG submission 107846) | Flavobacteria bacterium RIFCSPLOWO2_12_FULL_35_11
ATACTGAATTTCAGTATCTTGACCAATATCTAAACCTCTTTTTTAATCTAAAATAATTGCACCCAACGGGTTAAACAATAAACCAATGAGACATCTTTTATATATAGCAGCATTAAGCATCACTTTATGGTCCTGCGGCGGCGGCGGAGACGACCCAACACCTCCTCCGGTTGTAAATACGGCACCAACAGTCCCAACATTGACCTATCCGACCAATAATTTATTGTGCATAGACAATGTGTTGAATTTTCAATGGAGCACTTCAACCGACAGCCAGGGCGACGCCATCACCTATCAGATACAGGTTGCCAAAGACAATCTTTTTGCTCAAATTTCGCACACACTCACCTCAACCACCGCCAGCAAATCAATTACTTTGGAAAAAGGAATTGCCTATTATTGGCGGGTAAAAGCAACGGACAATAAAAGTGCATCGAGCAATTATTCAACAACCTTTAGTTTTTATACCGAAAGTGTTGGCATTACAAATCACCTGCCGTTTTCACCGGTATTGGTGAGTCCTGTATTGAATTCCGTTCAAACCGGAACAAGTGTCACCTTGCAATGGATGGCAAGCGATGTAGATGCCAGTAATATTTTGACTTATGATGTTTATTTTGGCACTGTAAATCCGCCAACGATTATCACCTCAGCAAATCAAAGTGCTGCCACTTTAACCAAAACCGTTACAGCTTCAACAAAATATTACTGGAAAGTGGTGGTGAAAGACAGTAAAGGCGGACAAACAATTGGGCAGGTTTGGAGTTTTGTAACAACCTGATAATTATCATATTAGCTATAATAAAAGATTAAATTAACTTTTTATGCTTTTTTTAGGCCGTTTTTTACAATAATTGGAAAAAAATTGTATTTTGCATTCACATTAACCAATATTATAAAGGATATTATGAAAAAACTATTAAGTATTATTTTTGTACTTTTTACGGGTTCAGTTATGTTTGCCCAAACTTCAATTACAGGTTCTGTAAAGGAAGCAAAAACCGGTGAGCCCATTCCGGGCGCCAACATTAAAGTTGTAGGAAAATCAATTGGAACTACAACCGATTTTGACGGTAATTTTTCGTTTAAAGTAGCCCAGAATCCTCCTTTCACTTTAGAGGTTTCACTTATTGGGTATGCATCAACTAAAGTTGAAATTACCCGAAGTGAACAAACTGTTAGCGTGGTTCTTGATGAATCTGCTACTGCATTGGATGAAGTAGTTGTATCCGCTTCAAGAACACCTGAACGAATTTTGGAATCTCCAGTGACCATTGAAAGAATGGACATTAGAGATATTAAAAATACATCTTCCCCAACTTTTTATGACGGATTGGAAAACCTAAAAGGAGTGGATGTTAACACCAATAGTTTGACATTTAAATCCATTAATACCCGTGGTTTTGCCACTTTTGCCAACACGCGTTTTATGCAATTGGTTGATGGGATGGACAATTCTTCCCCTGCTTTAAACTTCAACTTAGGGAACTTGTTGGGGATGTCTGAATTGGATATTAATACTGTTGAATTGCTTCCGGGAGCTTCTTCTGCATTGTATGGAGCTAATGCTTTTAATGGTATTTTATTTATGACTAGTAAAAGTCCGTTTGAATACCAAGGAGTTAGTGTTTATGGAAAAACAGGAATTACTTCCCAAAAAGCGGCTGGAGACAATCAGTTTGCCGACGTTGGAATTAGAATGGCCTATAAATTTAGCGATAAGTTTGCCGCAAAAGCATCCTTCTCTTATTTAAAAGGAACTGAATGGTGGGCTACGGAATATAGAGATTTTGACAATCCAAGTTTTGACAGAAGCAATCCTGCTTATAATGGACTAAACGTTTATGGGGATGAGGTTGCCACTACTTTAAATTTTGATGCTTTATCTGGTTTGCCAGCAGGAACACTGGGTGCTGCAAGAATTTCTAGAACTGGGTATAATGAAGTAGATTTAATGGATGGTTACGGCGCCTCAAGCGCTAAAGCCGATTTTGCTTTTCATTACAAACCATTTGCCAATGATTTGGAAATTGTTTATAATGGTAAATTTGGACAAGGAAACACCATTTATCAAGGACAAAACAGATACAATATTAAAAATTTCTTTTTGCAACAGCATAAAATTGAAATTAGAAATGACAATTTCTTTATTAGAGCGTATGTTACTGATGAAGATGCAGGAGATTCTTATGACAGCCGTTTTGCCGCCATTAATATAAACAGAAGTTGGAAATCTGATAAAGATTGGTTTACCGAATACGCACAAACTTATATTGGTGGTCGTTTAGGAATGATTCCTGGAATGCCAATGTTGGATGATGCAACAGCACACAGTGTGGCAAGGCAAGTAGCGCAAACAGGTGCATTAGTTCCTGGCACACCCGGTTTCAAAAGCGCTTTTGACATTGTGACTTCTGATCCAAATTTAACAACAGGATCTAAATTCTTAGATAACACTAAAATCTATCATTCAGATGCAAATTATAATTTTGGAAGCATTATTGATTTTGCGGAGATTCAACTTGGAGGTTCTTGGAGAAAATATTCCTTAAATTCTTTTGGAACTATTTTTACTGATTATGATGGCCCAATCAATTATGAAGAATATGGCGCTTATATGCAATTGCAAAAGAAATTTGTTGATGACAGATTGAAATTTACAGGATCTTTGCGTTATGACAAATCTCAAAACTTTGAAGGAAATGTTTCGCCAAGAGTTTCTTTGTCTTACTCTTTAGGAGAAGGCAAAACACGTAATTTAAGAGCTTCATTTCAAACAGGTTTCAGAAATCCAACCACACAAGACCAATATATAGGATTAGATGCAGGTGCTGCAATTTTGGTGGGCTCTGCACCTGACAATTTAGATCGATATACTTCATCACCATTTGGAGTTAGTGCCGGTGGACAAGCATTTACAGGAAGTAGCACTATTCAATTATCGGGTAGAGCTGCCTATGATAATTCATTCTCTTTAGCATCAATAAATAATGGCACTTTCCAAAAATCAGATTTCGATTTAGTAAAACCTGAAAAAGTAACCGCGTATGAAGTGGGCTATAGAGCAGGTTTTGGAAGATTGTCCTTAGATATGAGTGCTTATTACAATGATTATCAAGATTTTATGGGAGTTAAAACAGTGGTGGTTCCATTTTATGGAACAGTAGGAGATAACTCATTGTCATTATTGGCGCTTCAAAATGGTGATATTAAACCATTCCAGGTGTACACAAACTCCCCAGCCGATATTTCATCTTATGGAGCTACTATTGGTGTGGACACAAAAATATTGGGAAATTACAGTTTTGGCGTAAATTATACGCTTTCAAAGTTTGAATTTGACCAAGCTTCAGATCCAGATTATGAAGCAAGTTTTAATACCCCAGAACATAAAGTCAAAGTTTCCTTTGGAAATACAGAGCTTTTTGAAAATTTCGGATTTAACATCAATTATAGATGGAGTGATATCTATTTATGGGAATCGACTTTTGCGAATGCAATAGTTGATGCACGTTCTGTAGTTGATGCCCAAATTAACTATAGCATTCCAAAATGGAAGTCGCTATTTAAAGTAGGTGGTGCCAATATTGGAGGAAAAGAATATTATAGTGCTCCAGGTGTTGGAAAAATAGGCTCACAATATTTTGTGTCTTGGACTATTAACCCATAATGTCTTAACTAATCACATAAAATTAACAAATAATATTATGAAAAAAATTAAATATTTATTTTTTATCGCTCCTTTTATTTTTTCTTCGTGCAGCGATGATGATTTTGGGGTATCTCCTATTATAGAAGAGGTTAGTGTACCTGAAACTGTAGATGTTACTTATACAAGCGGCACCGCAAATTTCAGTAAATTTGTGAGCGTTGGGAATTCATTGACTGCCGGTTATTCTGATGGAGCTTTATTTATTGACGGACAAACAAACTCTTTTCCAAATATTTTGGCGCAACAATTTGCATTGGCAGGTGGTGGCAATTTTACGCAACCGTTAATGAAAGATAATTTAGGAGGTTTGTTGTTAGGAGGAAATCAAATCACTTCAAACAGACTGTTTTTGTCGTTTGCATCTGGATCTCCATCCCCAATTCCTATTTCTGGAACGCCAACTACTGAAGTTAGTAATGTTCTTGCAGGTCCTTTTTCAAATATGGGCGTTCCCGGCGCAAAAAGTTATCATTTGGCAGCACCAGGTTATGGAAATGTTGCAGGTGTTGCCACAGGGCTTGCAAATCCTTATTTTGCAAGAATGGCCACAAGCGCAAATGCCACGGTGATTGGTGATGCAGTTGTGCAATCTCCAACTTTCTTTTCTTTGTGGATTGGTAATAATGACGTTTTAGGCTTTGCCACTTCAGGTGGTGCTGGAATAGACCAAAAAGGTAATTTGAACCCTGCAACTTATGGAGGCAATGATATTACAGATCCAAATGTATTCGCAAGTGTTTATAATGGTTTATTGTCTGGTTTAACTGCAACTGGCGGCAAGGGCATTGTGTCCAATCTTCCAAGCGTAACCATAATTCCTTATTTCACGACTGTTCCTTATAACGCTATTCCTTTAGATGCAGCCACTGCCGCTATGTTAAATCAAGCATTTGCGCCTTATAACGGAGGGTTGTTGCAACTTCAAGGAATGGGAGCTGTTTCTGCAGCCGAAGTAAGCCGAAGAACAGTTCATTTTACCTCAGGGAAAAATCCAGTGTTAATTTTGGATGAAAATTTAACCAATTTAACGGTATACAATCCTGCTTTAACAAATATGAGACAAGCAACCTCAGCTGATTTATTGGTGCTAACATCAAGAACTTTTTTAGGGACTACCGTAGGTGGAAACGCTTCCCTTATCAATGGTGTTTCTGTGCCACTGGCAGATAAATGGGTCTTAACACCAGAAGAACAAGATGCTGTAGGAACTGCAATAGAAGCATACAATATAACAATTGAAGCTTTGGCGCAGCAATATGGTCTGGCATTTTTTGACGCAAATGCATTGTTAACTCAATTGGTAAATGGTGGAATTACGCAAAATGGAATAAAAACTACAGGAGTTTACGCTACTGGAGGAGGTTTTTCTTTGGATGGAGTTCATCCGTCACCAAGAGGTTATGCTATCATAGCCAACGGAATGATTGACGCGATTAACTTAAAATATGGCTCAAATTTGCCAAAAGTTAATGTTGGAAATTACAAAGGCCTTTACATAAATTAATTAGAAAAGAAAATTTATTAATCCCCTAAAAAATGGTTAAATTTTTTAGGGGATTTTTTTTGTTTTTTACTTTTCAAAATAAAATCAAAAAACTATCTTTGCACCTTGAAAATTAAGGCTAAACCTAAAAGAGTAAATATCTAAAAAATAAATAGTTAAAGTAATGGCAAAAGTTACAGGTAGAGTTGCACAAATTATTGGACCGGTTATAGATGTTGAATTTGAATCTGGAACTGTACTTCCAAGAATATATGATTCCTTGGAAATCACTAAAAAAGACGGTACATTATTGATTTTGGAAGTACAATCTCATATTGGTGAAGATACCGTAAGAACCATTTCTATGGATTCATCAGACGGATTAAGCAGAGGAACTGAAGTTGTGGCTACAGGTAAAGCAATTCAAATGCCTGTTGGAAACAATATTTACGGACGCTTATTTAACGTAATTGGTGACGCCATTGACGGATTGGGGAATTTGCCTAAAGAAGGTGAAAACGGATTGCCAATTCACCGTCTGTCTCCAAAATTTGAAGACTTGTCTACTTCAACAGAAGTTTTATTTACAGGTATTAAAGTAATTGATTTAATTGAACCATATGCAAAAGGAGGTAAAATTGGATTATTTGGTGGTGCCGGAGTAGGTAAAACAGTATTAATTCAGGAATTAATTAACAATATAGCAAAAGGTCACGGTGGTTTATCTGTATTTGCAGGTGTTGGTGAAAGAACTCGTGAAGGAAATGACCTTTTAAGAGAGATGCTGGAATCTGGCATTATTAAATACGGAGATGCTTTTATGCATTCAATGGAAGAAGGTGGTTGGGATTTGTCAAAAGTGGATATGGAAGGTTTGAAAGAGTCTAAAGCCACTTTCGTCTTTGGTCAAATGAATGAACCTCCGGGAGCACGTGCACGTGTTGCTTTATCAGGACTAACCATTGCCGAGTATTTTCGTGATGGTGCAGGTGCCGGTGAAGGACAAGGAAAAGACGTTTTATTTTTCGTAGACAATATTTTCCGTTTTACCCAAGCTGGTTCAGAAGTATCTGCATTGTTGGGACGGATGCCATCTGCGGTAGGTTATCAGCCAACTTTGGCCACAGAAATGGGTGCCATGCAAGAACGTATCACTTCAACAAAAAACGGTTCAATTACATCTGTTCAAGCAGTTTATGTGCCTGCGGATGATTTAACGGACCCAGCTCCGGCGACAACTTTTGCGCATTTAGATGCCACAACAGTATTGTCTCGTAAAATTGCTGAGTTGGGTATTTATCCTGCAGTGGATCCATTGGATTCAACTTCAAGAATTTTGACAGCCGCTATTTTAGGAAAAGAACACTATGATTGTGCACAACGTGTAAAAGAATTGTTGCAACGTTATAAAGAATTACAAGATATCATCGCTATTTTAGGTATGGAAGAGCTATCTGAAGAAGATAAATTAGTGGTATACAGAGCGCGTAGAGCACAACGTTTCTTATCACAACCATTTCACGTTGCCGAGCAATTTACTGGAATTCCAGGTGTATTGGTTGATATTAAAGACACCATTAAAGGATTTAATATGATTATGGATGGGGAACTGGATAAATATCCTGAAGCTGCATTTAACTTAAGAGGATCAATTCAGGATGCAATTGATGCCGGAGAAAAAATGTTAGCGGAAGCATAATTCAATTGATAATTATCAATTGACAATTATCAATTATCAATTAAACAAGTATGATTTTAGAAATAGTAACACCGGAAGCCACGATATTACGCACGCAAGTTGATGTAGTTTCACTTCCCGGATTTGACGGCAAATTTCAGTTGTTAAATCATCACGCACCAATAGTATCGTTACTCATTGAAGGAGTCGTTAAATTTAAAGGCGCCAACATCACAATTGATGAGCAATTCGAAAGTAAATTTACAAATATCAAAGGCGAGTTCTCGTTTCCTATTAAAAGCGGCACCATTGAAATGAAAGAAAACTACGTAATTGTGCTTGCAGATTAAAAATTAAATAAAATACATATAAAAAGGTCTTCATTTTTTAATGGAGACCTTTTTTTGCTTAAAATATATGAATAAGGGCTTTGATAAATGATTAGTTTTAAAGAACTTTAGCTCAAATATTTAATCAACCAAAACTCTTATGAAATTTTATAAATTACTCTTATTTTTTTTAATAAGCACAGGTGGCATTTACGCACAATTAAAATCCAATACTAATGAAAGTGAACTTAATCCGCTGCCAAATTACCGATTGGCCGCCAAATTTTCACCAGATAATTTGGCTAAATTGGTTCATTCAACCACGGTAGCTCCGCATTGGCTAAAAAAAGGAAATCGTTTTTGGTATCAGTACAAAACCACTTCCGGTTCCAATTATTATTTGGTTGATGCAGACCAAAGAACAAAAAGCAAATTATTTGATAATGAAAAAATGGCAAAGTGGTTAACAGAAATTACCAAAGATCCTTATGATGCGCAACATTTGCCGAAATTCGATTTTAAATTTGTTAAAAATGAAACCGCCATTCGTTTCAGAATTACTTCAACCGAAGAAGTGGAAGCAGTTGAAAAGGATGTGAAATCTGACAAGAAAAAAGAAGAGACAGAGAAGGATTCAACCACGGTTAAAAAGGATAAGAAAAAGAAACCTAAAATGGAGAAAAAAGTGTATCACCTGGAATATAAATTGGGTGATAACAAATTGACCATTATCGACAATAAAAAGGAAGATGAAAAATTAAAACGCTGGCCTAATATTGCGCCAGACAGCTCAATTGTATTGTTTTCGAAGAACTTCAATTTATATTGGATGGACAAAGAAAATTTTTTAAAAGCCGTTAAAAATGAAAAAGACTCCACCATTGTTGAAAATAAATGGACAACTGATGGGGTCGAAAATTATAGTTATGGAGGAGAAAGCCGTGATGAAAATAACGAAACCAAAGAAGAAAAAAAGGATGAAAGAAAAGGAATATGGGGCACTTGGTCGCATGATTCCAAGAATTTCATTTTTCAAAAATCTGATGACAGAGATCTTAAGGATTTGTGGGTAATCAACTCGGTTTCCAAAAAAAGACCAACATTAGAAACCTATAAATACCATATGCCTGGTGAAAAGGAGTTCTCCAAAGAAGAACTGTTGATTTTTAATATCGCCACAAAAAATATTACTAAAGTAAAATTAGACACGGTAAAACAAAAAAGTTTATCGGTTTACAGAGCTCCTGAAAAAAAATCTAATGTAGATGATGAATTTAAGCCTGCTTTATTATTATCAAAAAAAGGAAAAATTTATTTTAACAGCATCAGCAGAGATCGGAAAAAATTAGATATATGTGTGGCCGATATGGCTACGGGTGAAGTAACCGTTTTAATTGAAGAAAGATTCAATACCTATATTGAATCAAAACCGTTGGTGTTGTTTAACAATGAACAGGAAATCTTACATTGGTCGGAACGCGACGGTTGGGCGCATTTTTATTTGTATGATAACAAAGGAACTTTAAAACAGCAGGTAACCAAAGGCTCATTTCACGTTGATGATTTTGAAAATATCAATGAAAAAGAACGAGTGATTTACTTTACGGCAAATGGCGTTGACGCCAATCAGGATCCATATTTTTCAAATTTGTATCGCATTAATTTGGACGGAACAGGCTTGAAAAATATAAACCCGGGCGAATTCAACACCGATGTGAGCATGGGCGATTCCAATGCTTATTTTGTGAGCAATTATTCCAGAGTAAATACGGTTCCGAAATCGGAATTAAGAACCAATACGGGAAGTGTTGCTATGGCGCTAGAAGAAGCCGATTTGTCGCAATTGTTTGCAACCGGTTATAAATTTCCTGAACCTTTTAAAATGAAGGCTGATGACGGAATTACAGATCTTTATGGCGTAATGTACAAACCTTACGACTTTGATTCCACAAAAGTATACCCGTTAATAGAATATGTGTATCCAGGTCCTCAAACTGAAGCGGTGGACAAATCTTTTTCCATCAGAATGAACAGAACCGACCGTATTGCACAGGTTGGATTTATTGTGATTACTTTAGGAAACCGTGGCGGACATCCAGATCGTTCTAAATGGTATCATAATTATGGCTATGGAAACCTGAGAGATTACGGTTTGGCCGATAAAAAATATGTAGCAGAACTAATGGCCGATAAATATTCATTTATTGACATTGAAAAAGTTGGCATTTTCGGACATTCAGGCGGCGGATTTATGTCAACCGCAGCGATGCTGGTTTATCCAGATTTCTTTAAGGCCGCAGTTTCTTCCGCAGGAAATCACGACAATTCTATGTATAACAGCTGGTGGAGCGAAACGCATCACGGAGTAAAAGAGGAAATGGAAGACGACGGAAAAATTTCTTATAAATATGATATCGATAAAAATCAGTCGTTAGCCGCAAATTTAAAGGGGAAATTAATGCTGGTTACGGGAGATGTTGACAATAATGTACATCCTGGAGCCACCATAAGAATGGCAGATGCCTTAATAAAAGCAAATAAACGCTTTGATTATATGATTATGCCGGGCCAACGCCACGCTTTTGGAGATATGACCGAATATTTCTTTTGGCTGACTGCCGATCATTTCAGCAAGCATTTATTGGGTGTTGAAGCAACCAATGTTGATATGCTTGAAATGAATAGAGACAAGCCTAAAGGCGAAGCAAAAAAAGCTTTGTAAAAAATATGCACCTAAAAAAAGCGCCATTCAAAATTATTGAATGGCGCTTTTTTGTTTTAGAAAATATTTTTAAGAGAACAGTTTTACGATGTCATTTCCGTTTGCCAGAATAAGCAATGCAATTAAAAGAAGAAATCCGGTGATTTGAGCATATTCTAAAAATTTATCGCTTGGCTTTCTGCCGGTAATCATTTCATATAAAGTAAACATCACGTGGCCGCCATCCAATGCCGGGATTGGCAATAAATTCATAAAGGCTAGCATGATTGACAGGAATGCAGTAATTCCCCAGAAAGATTGCCAGCTCCAAGTGGCCGGAAAAATATTGCCGATGGCAATAAAACCGCCAATACTTGTTGCGCCTTTTTTTGTGAAAACGTATTTAAATTGTGTGATGTAATCTTTTAAAGTCCAAATGGCCAAAGAGTTTCCTTTTGGAATACTTTCCATAAAAGAATAGTCTTTATGCTCAATGGAAAGGCTACGCAATTGCGAGTTAGAAACGCCAATTGTCTTGTCTTCTCTTGGTGATAAAGTAACGTTATTAATAGTTCCGTTTCTTTCCACGCCAATTGCAAGATCAGCTTCTTTAGAATTTTGGATTAATTTGGTAAAATCTTGCCAATAACTAACGGGAGTTCCATTCACCGAAATGATTTTGTCATTTTTTAACAACCCGGCTTTTTCAGCAGGAGAGTCCACTACAACACTGTCAATAATTGGTTCAGTTCTAATGGAAAATGGTTCCATAACACCTTTTGCCCACATTTCATCTCCAATATTTTCTGGAACTGAAAGCGTTTCTGTAGTTCCATCTTCATGCAATACCTCAAGAGAGGTAATTCCCCTTAAAAATAAATGTTTGTTAATGGCAGTTACGTCTAACGGTGCTTCTCCATTAAATTTCAGTAATTTATCGCCATCTTTAAAACCATATTCATGCAACATTTCATTAACGGCAAAGCCATGTTTCACTTCGGTTGGTTTTACATAATCAACTCCCCAAACAAAGACAATCATAATGTAAATTACAATACCCAAGATAAAATTTACGGTAACGCCGCCAAGCATAATAATTAAGCGTTGCCAAGCCGGTTTAGATCTAAATTCCCAAGGTTGCGCTGGCTGTTTCATTTGTTCGGTATCCATGCTTTCATCAATCATACCGGATATTTTCACATAACCGCCCAATGGAATCCATCCAATGCCGTAAACCGTGTCCCCAATTTTCTTTTTAAACAAGGAAAATTTATAATCAAAAAATAAGTAAAATTTTTCAACGCGGGTTTTAAATATTTTTGCAGGGATAAAGTGTCCCAACTCATGCAGTACAATTAAAAATGATAAACTTAAAATAAACTGTAAAGCCTTAATCAATATGTCCATATATATTTCTTCAAATTACTAAAATCGCACAAATGTACGGTTTTAAAAAGCGTTGTAAAAACTAAATAATTAGGTTATTGCCTGTTTTAACAAAGTTTTAAATGAGTTTGACAACTATAATAATCATTTGCCTTAAATTTGTGTTTTAATTTTCTAAAAATGAATCTAAAATTTTTCAAAAAATCTGTTCCTACGCTTGTTATTATGGCTGTTTTTTCCGTTGGGATGATTTTCGCCATTTACACGCTTTTAACGCCTGAAAAAAAATTGCCTGTTTTTAATCCTGCCGACGTAAACCCGAAATTGGTGGATAAAAGTGTGATTAATATAACAAGAAACCACAAAGTGGCCGATTTTAAACTCATCAACCAAAACGGTGAAATTGTTACCCAAAATGATTATAAAGACAAAATTTATGTGGCCGATTTTTTCTTTACGCGTTGCATGACCATTTGTCCGGTGATGACAAATAATATGGGAAAATTGCAGGAAGTTTTTAAGAATGATGATGAAATTAAGTTTTTATCACATTCTGTAACTCCGGAAATGGACAGTATTCCAATTTTAAAGGAATATGCCGTTAAAAAAGGGGTAATTGACGCCAAATGGAACATTACCACCGGCGATAAAAAACATATATATGAGCTGGCTCGCAAAAGCTATTTTGCTGTTTTGGATGAAGGCGATGGCGGATTACAGGATTTTATACATACCGAAAATTTTATATTGGTCGATAAAAAACGTCAGATACGCGGTTTCTATGACGGCACAGACAGTAAGGACATTGAACGATTAATTTTGGATATTAAAATATTACAGAATGAATCTAAATAAGTGATAATTATCATTGTTTAGAATCATTCTAATTTAGTATATTTGCCTATTATTTATAATTATTCTTAATAATGGGAGATACTATAGCAAATTTGAAGATCGGTGAAAGAGGAATTATTCAAGATTTTTGCCTAGATGCCATTCCATTAAATCTATTGGAAATGGGCTGTTTGCCGGGTAAAGAAGTTAGATTATTACAAATTGCTCCTTTAAAAGACCCTTTATACATAAAAGTAAACGGCAGCCATTTAGCCATAAGAATAGAAACTGCAAAACAAATTAATATTACCAAGTTGCGCTAATGAAAAGCAATTCGCTTTTAAATATAGCCTTGGTTGGAAATCCCAATACAGGCAAAACTTCATTATTCAACCAGCTTACGGGTTTAAATCAGAAAGTTGGAAATTACCCGGGAATTACAGTAGACAAAAAGCAGGGGAAATGTAAAATTTCAGAAGAGTTAACTGCTGAAATCACTGATTTACCTGGAACTTACAGTATAAATCCAACTACTTTAGATGAAACTATTGTGTTGGAAACTTTACTCAATAAAAACAATGATTCCTATCCTGATTTGGTAATCGTTGTTGCTGAAGTTGAAAACCTAAAAAGAAACTTATTCTTATTTTCTCAAATAAAAGATTTGCAATTTCCGTCCATATTGGTCATAAATATGTCGGATCAAATGGCCCGAAAAGGAATTTCTATTGATATTGATGCCTTAAAAAAGGAACTTAAATCTGAAATAGTTTTGGTTAGCGCCAGAAAAAAAATTGGGATTGACGACTTAAAAAAAGAAATTGAAAATTTCGAAAATTGGAATACAGAACCTATTGCCAATATTTCGGACAAAATTGATACCGTATTTTTTGAAGACATAAAAACCACTTTTCCTGAATTTTCTTTATATAAATCGTGGCTGTTAATTACCCAACAAAAAAACTTAGGTTTTTTATCAAGAGAACTGCATCAAAAAATAACGGCGTTTAATACCGAGAGTGAAAAAATTAAAAAGTATCAGCATAAAGAAACTATTTACAGGTATCAGATTATCAATGAAATTTTAAAGAAAACGTATGCTGTTGATAAAAATGAAGCAACGGATTTACGTTCTAAACTCGACAGGATATTAACCCACAGAATATTTGGTTACCTCATATTTTTTGGCGTTTTAATGCTCATTTTTCAATCTATTTTTGAATGGGCAAGTTTCCCCATGGATTTAATAGACGGGTTTTTTGCCAATCTTAGCGAACTTGCCAAAACCAATTTGCCAAAAGGGACATTTACCAATTTAATTGCTGAAGGTGTAATTCCCGGCATAGGCGGCGTGGTCATTTTTATTCCGCAAATCGCTATTTTATTTATGTTTATTGCAACCCTGGAAGAAACTGGTTATATGAGCAGGGTAGTGTTTTTAATGGATAAAATTATGCGCAAATTTGGAATGAGCGGAAAAAGCATCATCCCATTAATTTCTGGAACAGCCTGTGCAATACCTGCAATTATGGCTTCACGAAACATCAGTGACTGGAAAGAAAGGTTGATTACCATATTGGTGATTCCTTTTACAACCTGCTCTGCACGATTGCCGGTTTACGCCATTTTAATCGCTTTGATTATTCCGGATGAGCGCGTTTTTGGTATTTTTAATTTACAGGGATTAACCTTAATGGGATTGTATCTTTTAGGTTTTGCAGCAGCAATTTCCTCAGCAATTTTATTGCATAATGTGTTAAAAATTAAAACCCAAGGTTTGTTTGTCATAGAAATGCCAAATTATAAATTGCCTTCTTTTAAAAATATTTTTTATGAAGTTGTTGAAAAAACAAAAGCTTTTGTTTTTGGTGCGGGTAAAATAATTTTGGCATTGTCCATCATATTGTGGTTTTTAGCTTCAAATGGATCTGCAAAATTCAAAAACGCAACTGAATTTGTTACCGCACAAGAATCCACAAATAACTTACCGGATGCGGTACTTAACAAAAAAATAGCTTCCTACAGATTGGAACACTCCTATATTGGAATAATGGGAAAAGTAATTGAGCCCGTTATTAAACCGATGGGTTATGATTGGAAAATAGGAATTGCTTTAATAAGTTCGTTTGCGGCGCGAGAAGTATTTATAGGCGCTTTGGCCACTATTTATAATGTGGAAAGTGAAGGGGAAAGCAATGGTACCATAAAAGAACGCATGGCGGCGGAAGTCGATCCAATAAGCGGAGAAAAAAGATTTAATTTGGCTACAGGAATGTCCTTATTGCTTTTTTACGCATTTGCCATGCAATGCATCGGTACGCTGGCGATAGTAAAGCGGGAAACCAAAAGCTGGAAATGGCCAATTTTACAACTAACAGGAATGGGCGTTTTGGCTTATCTTGTCGCCGTAATAACCTATACTATTTTAAGTTGATGCAGGATTATTTGGTATATATCGCTTTAGGACTTGCCATAGGTTTCTTGGTAAAAAATTATTTTTTTAAGTCCAAAAAGAAAGGCCATCGCGATCCAGGATGCGACGGTTGTCACTAGGATGTTAAATAGTTTATGCGTTTAATCGTTGAATTGTTAAAACGTGTAATTTCCAAATTGGCTAATTTTTTCAGTCTCTTTTCTCTCTTCTCTTTTTTCTTTTGGGCTTTTTCAATTTCCAACTTCCAGCTTCCAGTTTCTGTCTTCCGTCTTCGGACTTCGGTCTTTTTTAACTAAGTCCCACATCCAAAGTCATCATGACAATAAATCCGCCAATAAATCCAAGTGTCGCCACATCGGTATATTTGTCTCGTTGTGTTTCCGGGATAACTTCTTCAACCACCACAAATATCATGGCACCGGCGGCAAACGACAAGGCATAAGGTAAAATAGGCTGAAAAGTCATAACCGCCCAAGCGCCGATTACTGCCGCAAGAGGTTCAACCATTGCAGAAGATTGGCCATACATAAAACTTTTAAATTTACTCACTCCTTGTCTTCTTATAGGCATAGAAACCGCAAATCCTTCAGGAAAGTTTTGCAGCCCAATTCCAATGGCGAGCGCAACTGCCCCGCCAATGGTTGCACCTGGAAACCCTGCAGCGACACCGCCAAATAAAACACCAATGGCCAATCCTTCGGGAATGTTATGCAAGGTAATGGCAAGCACTAAAAGCGTTGTTCTGTGCCAAGGTGTTTTTATTCCCTCTTTTTCAGTTTCTTTAAAGTTGACGTGTAAATGGGGCAAAATTTTGTCCATTCCGAACAAAAACAACGCACCCATACCAAAACCCATAACTGCCGGAATCACTTTTATAAATCCTTCTCCCGGACTCATTTCTATTCCTGGCGCCAACAAACTCCAAAAGCTGGCCGCTACCATAACGCCGCCCGTAAACCCAAGCATTCCATCCAATAAGGCGCGGTTCATTCCTTTAAGCAAAAATACCAATGAAGCACCTAATGCCGTTAAAGCCCAAGTGAATAAAGTGGCATATAATGCAGCCAAAATAGGATCGATACTTTCAAAATAGGTAATAATTTGTTCCATCTTTTATAATTTTTTTACGAATATATTTTTTGAAATTTGATTTGATATTGAAATTGATGCTGATTCAGTTTTCACAAGCATTGAATTGTCAAACGGTTCTTTCGAAATCACTTTTAAAGTGCTTCCCAATTGAATTTGCAGTTTGTCCAAAAATTTTAAAAAGGGATCAGAAGAATCTTTAATCCCAATAACTACACAAGATTTTTCTGTTTCTACTGAAGAAAGCATAGTGTCTTTATGATGTTCAATGTTTCCTTCCTTATCCGGGATTGGATCTCCGTGAGGATCGTGTGTGGGAAATTCTAAAAATGCTTCTAACTTATCAGTTAAAGTGTCCGATTTAATGTGCTCCAATTGTTCGGCCAATTCGTGCACTTCATCCCAATTGTAATTGAGTTTATTCAATAAAAACACTTCCCACAACCGGTGTTTTCTTACAATTTCCACGGCAATTTTCTGGCCAATTTTGGTTAAAGAAACGCCCTGATATTTTTTATAATGAACCAAATCTTTATCGGCTAATTTTTTAATCATATCCGTAACGGAAGAAGCTTTTGTTTTTATCGCTTCTGAAATCATCGTGGTGCTTACATTATTTGCATTGGCGTAGGCCAAATTGTAAATGGCTTTTAAATAATTTTCTTCTGTTTGCGATAATTTCATTATATAAATATTTAGACAAATATAATAAAATATTTAGACAAGCCTAAAAATATAAATGGGTTTACAAAAAATAAAAACACACCCATTTTGGGCAATATAAATTTTAAAACTTTATTTTTGATTTTAAATAATGATTCAATGAACATAGTTATTTACGGAACTGGTGGTGTTGGCGGTTATTTTGGCGCGCGATTGGCGCAAGCCGGGAATACCGTTACATTTATTGCACGCGGAAAACATTTGGAAGCCATTCAAAAAAATGGACTGCAGCTAATAAGTCCGAAGGGAGATTATTTGGTATATCCCGCAAACGCAACAGCTAATATTGCTGAAGTCACCGACATCGATTTAATTTTGGTTTGCGTAAAAACCTGGCAATTGGAAGCCGCAGCCAAGGATATTAATCAGGTTTTAAATGAAAAAACGATGGTTATTTCGTTGCTGAACGGCGTAAATAATGCGGAAGTTTTGGGCGCGGTTATCGATAAAAAACATTTATTGGGCGGACTTTGCAAAGTGGTGAGTAAAATTGAAGATTATGGCGTCATAAATCATATTTCTTTTGAACCCACCATTGTTTTTGGAGAACTGGACAATGTGAAAACCGAAAGAGCGTTATTGCTGGAAAAAGTATTTTTAGATGCAGGTTTTAATACAAAATTGGCTGAGAATATTCAAACAGAAATATGGTCCAAATTTTTATTTATCTCAACAATCAGCGCCATTGGCGCCTTAACCAGAGCAACTGTTGGCGAAATAATGGCCTCACCGCAACTCAAAAAAATGATGCGCGAAACTGCTGATGAAATTGTGGCTGTAGCAAAGGCAAAAGGCATTTATTTATCGGAAATCCTTGTTGAAAAGCAATTTCAGATGATAGAATCCCAGCCATACAACACAACTTCTTCACTGCAACGGGATATTATGGAAGGAAAACCATCGGAATTGGAAGCGCAAACCGGCACAATAGTAAAATTGGGTTTGGAGTTAGGTGTTCCCACTCCTGTAAATGCATTTATATATGCATGTTTAGTGCCGCAGGAAAAAAAGGCCAGAGGATAAAAAAGTTGAAAGTTCAGTTCATGCTATTTTTAAAATTGTAAATTCAATCTGCGTTAAGGATTGCAACGGAAATACTTTTTAGCGGTTTTTTGCCGATAAAAAGATTGTAGCGAAAAGCCTGACCCGCAGGGTAACGCCCACAAAAAAGGAGGGCAGGCCCAAAAGATTATTGAATTAAATTAGCGGTATTTTCGATTTTTTACTGATTAAATAAACCCCCGCAACCACCAATAAACAGCTAAAAATTTTAACAAAACCGATGTCTTGCGCATATTCATCAAAATTTAGGACAAAAGCATAAATGGCGACCATAATAAAACTGACGACGGGCTGCAAATAAATATAACTGCCGGTTACGGAAGGTGCCACTTTACTCAACGCATAAATATTAAAAAGGTAGGTTAAAAAGGTTGTTCCAAGCACAACAAACGTTATAGTTAGGTAGGTATGTGTTGTAAAAGCCGCAAAATCTGTACTTAACAAATCGGTGATGCCTACGGGAAACATAAACAGAAATCCGAATAAAAATGCCCAGCTGACGATGGTAATCGGGTTGTATTTTTTCATCAATGGTTTCACCAAAACCAAATATAAGGCATAGGTGCTGGTGTTTATAAAAACAAATAAATTACCTAAAACTGAACTGGTTCCGCCGACTTTTTTCCCATATAAAATTAAAATAACTGCGCCAATAGCTCCAAGTGTGATGCCAATAAGTTTAATCAGCGTAATTCTTTCTTTCAAAATAAAAGCGCTAAAAACCAAAACCAATACGGGAACTGCAGTAATTATAATGGACGCATCTATTGGCGAGGTCAAACTTAAGCCGTTAAAGAAAAATAGCTGATTGGCGGCAACACCAAGCAATCCGCAGAGAATTAGCAACGGGAAATCCTTTTTGTCGATTTTTTCTTTGATAAAAGATTTGATCATCCAAAACAGCAATCCTGCCCCCAAAATTCTTAGAAAAACAAAAGCAGACGGCCCAATTTTATTGGGCATCACACCTTTTGCCACAATATGGTTGATTCCATAAATAATGTTGGCGCCAAGCAAGGCCAAATGCGCTTTGTAGTTGGATTTGTTCATTTGCTTTTATTGAATGAAAGTCGAAATTTACCTATTTTCCGGAAAATAAACTGGTACTATTTAATCATTTAATCCTATTTAAAATCCGGGGCGATTTATTCAAAACAAACATTTTACAGTTTTCTAGATAAAACGTAACTTCGCATCTTTAGAAATGGAATAGCAGCATGGAATATAATTTTAGAAAGATAGAAGCAGATTGGCAAAAGTATTGGGCGGAAAACCAAACGTTTAAAGCCGAAAACAATTCAACCAAACCAAAATATTACGTATTGGATATGTTTCCGTATCCGTCGGGTGCCGGTTTGCACGTTGGCCATCCGCTCGGCTACATCGCTTCCGATATTTATGCACGCTACAAACGCCACAAAGGTTTTAATGTTTTGCATCCACAAGGCTACGATTCTTTCGGATTGCCGGCCGAGCAATATGCCATTCAAACCGGTCAACATCCTGCAATTACCACGGAAGAAAATATAAAAACCTACCGAAAACAATTGGATCAAATTGGATTTTCATTCGACTGGTCGCGTGAAGTCCGCACTTCCGATCCCAATTATTATAAATGGACACAGTGGATTTTCATTCAACTGTTCAATTCCTGGTACCATAAAACAACTGATAAAGCTGAGGATATTTCAACCTTAATTTCCATTTTTTCTGCGGAAGGAAACAGCAAGGTAAAAGCTGCTTGTGATGACACTATCGAAAAATTTTCTGCGGATGATTGGAAAAACTTTTCCGAAGAAAAACAACAAAAAATATTGTTGCAATACCGATTGACTTTCTTGTCGGAAACCGAGGTAAACTGGTGTCCGGGCTTGGGAACGGTATTGGCAAATGATGAAATTGTGAACGGCGTTTCCGAACGCGGAGGCCATCAGGTTATTCGTAAAAAAATGATGCAGTGGAGTATGCGAATCACCGCTTACGCACAACGATTGTTGGACGGATTGGCAAAAATAGACTGGCCGCAACCGCTAAAAGATTCACAAACGTATTGGATTGGCAAAAGTGAAGGTGCGATGGTTTCGTTCAAAGTCCTATCCCCAGCCCTTTCCGAAGGAAAGGGAGCAAGAGATTCGGGATATTTAACAGGAAATCAAGATATAGCTCATGTTTTATTGGAAAGGGCCAAAGAAATGAGAGTTAACCCTACGCAAGCAGAAGCATTTCTTTGGGAGCAACTGAAAAGCAAAAAATTAGATATAAAATTTAGGCAGCAGCACTTAATAGATGATTTTATTGTGGATTTTGTGTGTTTGTCTAAACGATTAATCATTGAGGTTGATGGCAAAATTCACGAATCTCAGATAGAAAAAGATTTTGAAAGAACTAAAATCCTTGAAAATAAGGGATATAAAGTAATTCGATTTACAAATGAGGAAGTCATTGGGAATATTGATGAAATTGTTTCAAAAATTATAATAGAACTAGAAAAACGTCCAACCCTTTCTGAAGGAAAGGGAACCAACGAGAACATTGAAGTCCTTCCCTTAGGGAAGGATTTAGGATGGGAGATTCCTGTTTTCACCACGCGTCCCGACACCATTTTCGGCGTAAGTTTTATGACTTTGGCACCTGAGCACGATTTAGTTCCGATAATTACTACACCTGAGCAAAAAGCAGCGGTGGAAGCTTATATAAAATCGACCGCAAAACGCAGTGAATTGGAACGCATGGCAGATGTAAAAACCATTTCCGGCGTATTTACAGGCGCGTATGCCTTGCATCCGTTTTTGGGTAAAAAGATCCCAATTTGGATTGGCGATTATGTGTTGGCAGGTTACGGAACCGGTGCTGTGATGGCAGTTCCTTGCGGCGATCAGCGCGATTACGATTTTGCAAAACATTTCAACCTTGAAATTCCGAATATTTTTGAAGGTGTCGATATTTCCGAAGGTGCTTATACCGATAAGGAGAATTCTGTAATTGCGAATTCCGATTTTTTGAACGGGTTGCCTTACAAAAAAGCATTGAAACGCATTATTGACGAAACAGAGCAACTTGGCTTTGGGTACGGAAAAGTAAATTACCGCTTGCGCGACGCCGTTTTTAGCCGTCAGCGTTATTGGGGAGAACCATTTCCTGTGTATTACAAAAATGGTTTGCCGCAAATGATTGATTTAAAATATTTGCCAATTGTGTTGCCCGAAGTAGAGAAATATTTGCCAACGGAAGACGGAAAACCGCCTTTGGGAAATGCAACGGTTTGGGCTTGGGATACTGAAAAGTCGGCAGTTGTCAGCAATCAGTTGATTGATCATAAAACCATTTTTCCGTTAGAATTAAACACCATGCCGGGTTGGGCGGGAAGTTCCTCCTATTTTAACCGGTATATGGATCCGCATAATGCCGAAGAATTTGTAAGCGAAGATGCGGTTAATTATTGGCAGGATGTTGATTTATACATTGGAGGCAGCGAACACGCAACCGGACATTTATTGTATTCCCGTTTTTGGCAAAAATTTCTGTTCGACAAAGGCATTGTTCCTGTTGATGAATATGCGAAAAAGCTGATTAATCAGGGAATGATTTCCGGAACAAGTGCTTTTATTTATAAATTGACACCATGGCTTATTGGAGAACTTTTTGGAATGGAAACTCATGAAACTATTTTATTTCCTCCAAAAGTCTTGTCAAAAAATATATTCAATCAAGAAATTAATAAGACTTTTATTGATGAAAATTTCGAAAATCAATTTTTAAATGACCTAAAAGAAGAAATATCGGAAAACACACTACAAAAGATAGAAAGCATTTTTGGTAAAAATTATAACGTTTTAAATAGTTATGAATCATCAGGAATAAGTGGGGTAATAAATTATTTGACAGGAAAAATAGAATTTAGTATCAACCTAATTCATGCAGATGTTTCTTTGGTAAACGCTGCTGACGAATTGGATGTGGAAGCTTTTAAAAAGTGGCGGCCAGAATATAAAAATGCGAAATTTATTTTGGGAGACGGAAAATATATTGTTGGCCGCGAAGTAGAAAAAATGTCGAAATCCAAATACAATGTGGTGAATCCGGACAAGATTTGTGAGGAATATGGCGCCGACAGTTTAAGGATGTTCGAAATGTTTTTAGGTCCGCTGGAACAGTCAAAACCTTGGAAAACTTCAGGAATATCCGGAGTGCTTAGTTTTTTAAAGAAATTATGGAAACTGTACATTGTGGAGAATAAATTTTCTGTATCAGAAGAAAATCCATCAAAAGAGGAGTTTAAAATTCTGCACAAAACCATCAAAAAAGTGGAAGAGGATATTGAAAATTTCTCTTTCAACACTTCGGTTTCAACCTTTATGATTGCGGTAAACGAATTAACCGCCTTAAAATGCAATAAACGTGCAATTTTAGAGCCAATGGCCATTCTTTTGGAACCTTATGCGCCGCACATTTCAGAAGAATTGTGGAAGAATTTAGGACATAAAACATCGGTTTCTAAAGTTGATTTTCCCCTATTTGAAGCAGCACATTTGGTTGAAAGCATGAAGGAATATCCGGTTTCATTCAACGGTAAAATGCGATTTAAAATTGAATTGCCATTGGATTTAACCGTAAAAGAAATTGAAGATGCGGTAATGGCCCATGAAAAAACACAAGAGCAATTGCAAGGACGCTTACCTAATAAAGTAATTATCGTTCCGGGGAAAATTATAAATATTGTTGGGTAAAACCCAAAATTTCAAACCAAACCAAATAAAATGATAGACAACTTTGAAATTATAGGATTGATAGCCGGCGTTTTAACAACATCGGCTTTTGTGCCGCAAGTGTATAAAACATGGAAATCAAAATCGGCCGAAAGTTTGTCGTTAACCATGTATTTGGTGTTTTTTATAGGCATTATTTTGTGGTTGGTTTATGGAATCCACATTAAAAGTTTGGCCATGATTTTTGCAAATGCGGTTACTGGTTTTTTGGCGCTGTTGCTTATTTTTTTCAAACTGCGCTATAAATAACGGTCTTGGTATGTTTATTGTGATTTGACAGTTCATTTATCATTATATTTACTTCAAATTTTTGCATGAAACGAGCATAACAAATTTAGACACACAAAGGAATGATTAATTGCGAACAACATCTGTTACCAACAAAAAATAAAATTTAAACAGATGAAAATTAGACAACTTTCTTTACGCATTCGAATATTTTTAGCAATGATCTTGTTAATATTGCTGGCATCAATTTTAATTGCCACCGTTACCATTTATCAGTATAAAGAACAAACCGAAGAGTACAATAAATCGCGACTCGAGCGAAAAGAACAGTCCATTCACGCAGCTATAACTTACTGGCTAAACAGCGGAAATACCTTTCCGTTGGAAACAAAAAACCTGCCTTATATTTTTAAAGATAAAATTTACGAAATTTCCAACATTGAAAAATCAGAAATCAATATTTACGATTTAGAAGGAAATTTGGTTAAAAGTTCACATTCAGGTTTTGTAAAAAGCGATGCACCGGTAAAATTATCAGATACCGTTTTAAAAGCCGTTTCCAACAATTATAAGCATCTTTTTGTAAGCGAAAAAGTAATTAATGACAACAGTTACCAATCGTCCTATTCCTATATAACCGACAATAAATTTAAACCATTCGGGATTTTGAATTTACGGTATGTGCAAGACAATACTGAGCAAAATAGGGACTTGAAAGAATTTTTGTATCGCCTAACACTGGTATATGCATTAATGTTTGTTTTGGCTATTTTATTGGCATATTTTATATCAAGCTATATTACACGATCACTAAAAGCCATTACAGAAAAAATTAGTCAAACGCGTTTAAGCAAGTTGAATGAAAAAATTACTTTAAGCGATTCAAGCACAGAAATAGCCACTTTGATAAATGCCTACAATGAAATGGTTGACGAACTGGAAGAAAGTGCCATAAAATTGGCAAAAGGCGAAAGAGAACAGGCTTGGCGTGAAATGGCAAAACAAGTGGCGCATGAAATTAAAAATCCGCTCACGCCCATGCGACTTACCGTTCAAAGTTTTCAGCGGAAATTCGACCCAAACGATCCAAATATTCAGGATAAAATAAATGAATTCAGTAAAATGTTAATTCAGCAAATAGATACTTTAAGCACCATTGCGTCAGCATTTTCGAATTTTGCAAATATGCCCGCACAAAATAGAGAGGAAATAGATGTTGTTGAAGTGGTTAAACAAGCCTTGGATATTTTTACGGAAGATTACATCTCTTTTTTCCCAAAACAGAAATCCATAATTGCCAAATTAGACAAAACGCAAGTCATTAGAATTGTAACGAACCTTGTTAAAAATGCCACGCAATCTTTGGAGGAAGTCGAAAATAAAGAATTGGAAGTTACTGTTGATGAAGACAATGGAAATATTTGCATCATCATTGCCGATAACGGAAAAGGAATTTCCGAAGTTGATGGTGAACGGGTTTTTGAACCTAAATTCACAACAAAAACAAGCGGAATGGGATTGGGATTGGCGATGGTAAAAAATATTGTTGATGCCTATGACGGCAGCGTCTCCTTTACTTCCAAAATTGATAAAGGAACCGTATTTAAAGTTAAATTACCTAAAAATTAATATTATGCATTTTGAAAATATCATTGTAACTCAGCAAGAAAACACTGCAATTATCACTATTAACAGGCCTGCAAAATTAAATGCGCTAAACATAAAAACCATTGAAGAATTGCACGAGGCTTTTAGTGCCTTGGAAACCAATGAATTTGTAAAAGCAATTATAATTACCGGAAGCGGCGAAAAGGCTTTTGTTGCCGGTGCCGATATTTCTGAGTTTGCAAATTTCAATATTGAAGAAGGAACAGAATTGGCGCGACAAGGCCAAAAAATCTTATTCGATTTTGTGCAAAATTTAAGTACACCGGTTATTGCTGCCGTAAATGGATTTGCTTTAGGAGGCGGTTTGGAATTGGCGATGGCGGCACACTTTAGGGTTGCAAGCACAAACGCAAAAATGGGATTGCCGGAAGTTTCTCTGGGCGTTATTCCCGGTTATGGCGGTACGCAACGATTGCCACAATTGGTGGGAAGAGGAAAAGCCATGGAAATGATTATGACAGCCAATATGATTACTGCAGCTGAAGCCAAAGATTGGGGTTTGGTAAATTATGTGGTGGAACAAGAAGAATTATTGCCTTTGTGTGAAAAATTGGCGAACAGAATGGCCCAAAATTCTTCCGTAGCCATCGCTGCGGCAATTAAAGCCATCAATGCAAATTATACCAATTGCGTTAACGGATTTGGGGTTGAAATAGAACAATTCGGACTTATTTTTGACACAGATGATTTTAAGGAAGGAACCACCGCATTTTTAGAAAAACGCAAACCTAATTTTGAATAGGGAAAAAAGAAAAGAGAAAATAGAATATAGAGAATAGAGAATAGAGAAAAGAGCAAACTGAAAATTATTCTTTTTCCTTTACGCCTAAAACCCTATTTATTTGCTTAAATCTTTTAGAATAATAAGCTTCTTTGATAGAGGAAACAATAACGCCTAAATGAGTTGATGAGTGAATAAATTTTATTTCGTCTCCAATAATTTCTGTAATCATCCCAACGTGATTGATGGATCTACTGCCATTGGTGGCGAAAAATATTAAATCCCCTTTTTGAGCCTGGGAACGGTCTATTTTAGTTCCTATTTTAGATTGTTGGTTGGACGATCTTGGCAAAGAAAAATCTATTTCTTTAAAAGTGTTGAACATCAATCCTGAACAATCAAAACCTTTTAAAGTTGTTCCTCCAGCTCTGTATAAAGCACCTATATTTTTTGACGCAGTATCAATTAATAACTGAATCATAGAAGGCTCTACCGTTACAGTTTTTTCAGTTTTTTCAACTATTGCATTTGTTCCAAATTCTTTTGTAATGGCTTCAACGGTTGGTGGTGTTTCTCTGATAATTAATGAATGGCCAATAGGAAGTTTATTAATCACAGTTGGGTTTAAACGTTCCAATTCTTTAATGGTAGTGCCATATTTTCTTGAAATTTTAGATAAAGTTTCCCCTGATGCAATTGTATGGTTTTGTACTTTAGATAAGTCTTCGGTTGGTGTGTTTATAGCTGTTTGTTCCGAATTGGCTTTATTGTTAGGAATCATTAAAACAGTATTCAATTTTAATAATTTTCCTTTAACTTTAGGATTTAATTCATAAATGGCAGCTTCTTTTACATCATATTTTTTAGCAATTGCATAAATACTTTCGCCTTTAGTGATTTTATGTTTAATGCTGTTTTGGGAATAAATCAGCGAACTGGTCAGTAAAATCAGGAATGTAAAAAGTTTATAGATATTCATTTAATCTTATATTTTTCTAGAATTAATTCTATGGAATTATTAAAAGTGAGTAAAGATATAAAAACTATCAATTGATTTGAAATTTTAACATAACTTTATTATCCCAGGATTAATTGGTTTTAGGATTTTCAGAACTGTTTTCGACGAACCATAAAGAAATATTAACGCCGCTAAACATTCTTTATTACATTAATTTATAGAAGTTTTTCACTTTATAAATTACAGTTTCCCATTCCATTCATCATAAAACTGAGTTAAAAAATGCTCCATATAAAGATGTCTGTCGGCAGCAATTTCACGTCCGGTGACTGTATTCATTCTGTCTTTTAACAACAGCAATTTTTCATAAAAATGATTGATTGTCGGCGCTTCTGAATTTTTATAGGCTTCTTTCGTTTGATTTAGATCAGGCGAAATTTCCGGATTGTAAAGCGGCCTGTTTTTAAATCCGCCGTAATTAAATGTCCTGGCTATTCCAACCGCGCCAATGGCATCCAACCTGTCGGCGTCTTGGATAACTTCCAACTCTGGCGAGTTAAAGTGTTGCTCAAAATTTCCGCCCTTAAAAGAAATATTGCTGATAATATTTTCAATATGGACAATTATTGAATCATCAACCTGTTGGTTTTCTAAAAATTCACGGGCTATTTTTGGTCCGATTGTTTCGTCGCCTTCATGAAATTTTGAATCGGCAATATCGTGCAGCAAGGCGCCCAATTCCACCACAAATCCATCAACATTTTCGTTTTTTGAAATTAACTTTGCGTTGTTCCAAACGCGTAAAATATGAAACCAGTCGTGACCACCTTCTGCATTTTTTAAGGCATTTTTTACAAAGGCTTCGGTATTTTTAATTATTTGCTGGTTGTTCATGGTTAAAAAAAATGCTTAAAATCTGAAAACCACATAAATATCAGCAGTTTTATTTTGTTTGAACTTAATTAGTAAACTGCGGTACACTTTCCTGCAATGCAAGTAATATCCACTGGTGGTATTGGTACAGAACAATCAGATGCAATGCCCCATTTTTGGTTGTATGCATTATCAAGCGCGTTGTAAGTTGCCACTTTTTGCTGAAGCAATTCAACATCAATTGAAGTGCTGAACACAAGGTAAGTTTTTGGTCCGCCGCAAGCTTTGCTTCCGAAGGCTATATAATCACAATCCGAATTTTCGGAACATACGCCCGAATCAACCAATAGTTCAATTTCTTCTTGCAAACTGTTTAGTGCTGCCAAATCTTCTTCTTTGCTGGATTCCGTATTGTTTGTGCAACTAAAAACGATTGCCAATAAGGCAATCGTTTTCGAGATATTTTTAATTATTTTCATTAGAAGAAAATTAGTTTTAACAAAACTCTTCGTAAGCAGATGCTAAATTTGAAGCAATCACTTCAGCAGGTCGTCCTTCAATGTGATGACGCTCTAACATATGAACCAAAACGCCATCTTTAAATAAGGCAATTGCCGGTGATGATGGAGGAAAAGGAATCATATTTTCACGTGCTTTTGCGGTGGCTTCACTATCAACGCCTGCAAAAACGGTCACTAAATTTGTTGGCACTTTGTCGTATTGCAAGGAAACAACAGCTCCAGGTCGCGCTGTACCGGCGGCACAACCACAAACTGAATTAACGACAACCAAAGTGGTGCCTTCTTTTTTTAATGCTGCTTCAACTTCCTGAGCGGTATGTAATGATGTAAAACCTGCATTTTCTAATTCTGCTTGCATAGGTTTTACCAATTCTGGTGGATACATATTTTTAATTTTTTTAGTTAAACGTAATTTAGCCACAAATATAAGCGTTTAAATATGAATTGGCTAAACACAAATTTTTATTATCACTTCAATAAAAAAAGTTTATAACTATTTTAACAATTGTGATATAACTAACATTTATGATACTGACAAATCAATGTATCTTTGCGCTCTAAGTAAAAATTATGGGAAATTTTGTTAAATGGTTGGGCGCCGGATTGGGTTTTACGCTTGGAGGTCCAATCGGCAGTATTTTAGGTTTTGCGGTTGGCAGTTTTATTGATGGATTTTCAAGAGAAGATATTGAACTCGCAAGAACTTATGGTGCGTCCGGCACAAATGCACAATCTGGAGATTTTGAAGTCAGTTTATTGTTATTGTCATCGGTGGTTATTAAAGCCGACGGAAATGTAAACGAGCGTGAATTGTTATTTGTAAGAGAACATTTTAAGCGGATGTACGGCGAAGAACGCGCCAACAATGCGTTTAAATTGTTTAAGGTATTTATTAAAAACAATGAGATCTCAACGCCTCAAATTTGCACCCAGATACGTCAGAATTTAACGCATGCATCACGTTTGCAATTGATTCATTTTTTGTTTGGTATTGCAAATGCCGACGGAAACGTTCATGAAGTTGAGGTAAATATTATTAAAACCATAGCCGGTTATCTGTATGTGAATCCGCACGATTTTGAATCGATAAAAGCGATGTTTTATAATAGTTCAGACAGCGCTTACCGGATTTTGGAAATCGAAAAAACGGCGACCAATGATGAAGTAAAATTGGCATATAGAAAAATGGCGAAAAAATACCATCCTGATAAACTGCAACATCTTGGAACCGAACACATAAAAGGCGCCGAAGAAAAATTTAAGCAGGTGAGCATTGCTTATGAGCAAATTCAAAAAGAAAGAGGATTGTAATGAGTATAAAGAGTTCATCCAAGTTTTGAGGTCGCAAATTGCGTCTTCAAATATTTGATTTCTTATTCATTTTATCCACATTTTAATTATTCAATCAAATCGCGTTAGTGATTGAAGCGGAAATCCTTTTTTGAGGTTTTTACCGAAAAAAAGATTGCAGCGGAAAGCACGCCCGCATTTTCGCGGGAACGCCCACCGAAAAGGCGGGCAGGCCCAAAAATTTCAACTTAATTTTTTTATTATTTTCAACAAAATCGCATCAATTTCAGCATAAAATAGGTCGGTATTTTTTTACAATTATTGAAATAAGCATAACGGAATTTCAATTCATATACAGGTGAAAATATGCGAATTACATATGACCGAATTAAAACAATAATTATTTACATATGAAATGATATTTTCAATAAAATCCGTAATTTCGCACACTAATTGATTTAAGGGCATAAAATGAGCAAAAAATTTAGAGAATATAAAGGATTGGACCTCACCAAAGTAGCAGAAGAGACTTTGGCATTTTGGGAAGCGGAACATATTTTCGAAAAAAGCATTAGCACACGAGACGAGAATAAATCATTTGTATTTTATGAAGGACCGCCATCTGCAAACGGATTGCCGGGAATTCACCATGTGATGGCCCGTGCCATAAAAGATATTTTTTGCCGTTACAAAACCCTTAAGGGTTTTCAGGTAAAACGAAAAGCTGGCTGGGATACGCACGGATTGCCAATTGAATTGGGTGTTGAAAAAGAACTGGGAATTACCAAAGAAGATATTGGCAAAAAAATTTCTGTAGAAGAATATAACGAAGCTTGTAAAAATGCCGTAATGCGCTATACCTATGTTTGGAATGATTTAACCAAACGCATTGGCTATTGGGTAGATATGGAAGATCCTTACGTGACCTACAAACCAAAATACATGGAAACGGTTTGGTGGTTGTTGGCCCAATTGTACAAAAAAGGATTGATTTACAAAGGATATACCATTCAGCCTTATTCGCCAAAAGCGGGTACGGGTTTGAGTTCACACGAATTAAACCAGCCGGGAACTTATCAGGATATTACAGATACCACGGTTGTTGCGCAATTTAAAGTCCTATCCCCAGCCCTTTCCGAAGGAAAGGGAGTTTCAAAACAGGATTTAAAAGTAAATCCCTTTGGGAAGGATTTAGGATGGGACAATACTTACTTCTTGGCATGGACAACAACGCCTTGGACATTGCCATCAAACACAGCGCTTACGGTTGGAAAAAAGATTGATTACGTTTTGGTTTCCACTTTTAACCAGTACACCTTTGAGCCTATCAACGTAATTTTGGCTAAAGCATTGGTTGGGAAGCAATTTTCGGGCAAATTTTTTGCTGTTGAAAATGAGTCTCAACTTTCTGATTACAGCGAAAACGACAAAAAGATTCCTTATTTTATTGTTGGAGAATGTAAAGGAGCCGATTTGGTTGAATTTAGATATGAGCAATTGATGCCTTACGCGCTTCCTTATAAAAATCCGGAAAATGCTTTTAGGGTCATTGCCGGTGATTTCGTGACTACCGAAGACGGTACAGGAATTGTGCACACTGCGCCAACTTTTGGGGCAGATGATGCGATGGTTGCAAAACAGGCTTCGCCTGAAGTGCCGCCAATGTTGGTGTTGGACGATAACGGGAATCCGGTTCCTTTGGTTGATTTACAAGGAAGATTCACCAAACATATGGGAGAATATGCAGGGAAATACGTAAAAAACGAATATTATGAAGACGGAGAAGCGCCAGAGCGCTCTTTGGATGTGGAAATTGCCATTCAATTAAAAGAAGAAAACAAAGCGTTCAACGTAGAAAAATACAAACACAGTTATCCACATTGCTGGCGAACCGACAAACCGGTTTTATACTATCCGCTGGATTCCTGGTTTATAAAAGTGACCGACAAGCGCGATCGCATGTTCGATTTGAACAATACCATTAACTGGAAACCAAAATCAACCGGTGAAGGCCGATTTGGCAACTGGCTGAAAAATGCCAACGACTGGAACTTATCACGTTCCCGTTACTGGGGAATTCCTTTGCCAATTTGGAGAACGGAAGACGGAACAGAGGAAATTTTTATTGGCTCGGTTGAAGAATTGATGAATGAAATGAAAAAATCGGTAGCCGCCGGACATATGAAAGCCGCTATTTTTGCTGATTTTGAAGTGGGAAATATGAGCGAAGAAAACTATGATAAAATCGACTTGCATAAAAATGTGGTTGATGCAATTGTCTTGGTTTCAGCTTCGGGAAAACCAATGAAACGCGAAGCAGATTTGATTGATGTTTGGTTTGATTCTGGCTCTATGCCTTATGCACAATGGCATTATCCGTTCGAAAATAAAGATTTAATAGACAATAATAAATTCTTTCCGGCCGATTTTATTGCGGAAGGTGTTGACCAAACAAGAGGTTGGTTTTATACGCTTCATGCAATTTCAACCATGGTTTTTGATTCCGTTGCGTATAAAAATGTGGTTTCAAACGGATTGGTGCTGGACAAAGACGGCAAAAAAATGTCGAAACGTTTGGGAAATGCCGTTGACCCATTTGAAACGATGGACAAATATGGTGCAGATGCCACACGTTGGTACATGATTGTAAATGCAAATCCGTGGGACAATTTAAAATTTGACTTGGAAGGAATTGATGAGGTTCGAAGAAAATTCTTCGGAACGCTTTACAATACGTATTCTTTCTTTTCATTGTATGCAAACTTGGATAATTTTTCCTATTCCGAAGAAGAAATTGCTTTGGATGAAAGACCTGAAATCGATCGTTGGATTTTATCCGAACTGAATACCTTGATAAAAAATACTGAAAGTTTTTATGAAGATTACGAGCCAACAAAAGCGGCGCGTGCCATTCAGGATTTTGTTTCAGAAAATTTAAGCAACTGGTTTGTGCGATTAAGCAGAAGACGTTTTTGGAAAGGCGATTACGAAAAAGACAAAGTTTCGGGCTATCAAACGCTTTATACCTGTCTTTTAACAGTGGCGAAATTGGGCGCGCCAATCGCACCGTTTTTTATGGACAATCTTTACAAAGATTTAACAAATGTTTCTTGTAAAGAAGCATTTGAATCAGTACATTTGGCGACTTTTCCAATTTATGATAAAAGTTTAGTCGACAATAAGTTAGAGCACAAAATGCAACAGGCTCAAAAAATTGCCTCTATGGTTTTGTCATTGCGAAAAAAGGAAATGATTAAAGTGCGTCAGCCCTTGCAAAGAATTATGATTCCGGTGTTAAATGATGAAGAAAGGGAAGAAATTTTAGCGGTGGCCGATTTGATAAAATCCGAAGTGAACGTTAAAGAAATTGAATTGATTGATGATGCTTCAGGAATCGTGGTAAAAACCATTAAACCAAATTTTAAGGTGTTGGGACCAAGGTTTGGAAAAGATATGAAAATCATCTCTGAAGCCATTCAAAATTTAACACAAGAAGACATCGCAACTGTTGAAAAACAGCAAGAAATATCGTTGGTAATAAATGATAAAGTTGTAAATTTAAAACTTGAGGAAGTTGAGATTACGTCCCAGGATATTGAAGGCTGGCTGGTAGCCAATCAAGGAGGTTTAACAGTGGCTTTAGACATCACAATTACGGAGGATTTACGGATGGAAGGCAATGCTAGAGAGCTGGTAAACAGGGTTCAGAATTTGCGCAAGGATTCGGGCTTGGAAGTTACTGACAAAATAACATTAGTTATTCAAAAAAATGATATATTAGGGCGCTCAATTGCAGCAAATGAACGCTATATTAAAACCGAAACATTAACGAAAGAACTCGTTTTTGTAGATGAATTAGAAAATGGTACAGAAATTGCCTTTGACGATGTGCAAACGAAAATATTAATAAAGAAAAATTAAGTTATGGACGAAAATAACAGATATTCAGATAAAGATTTGGCTGAATTTAAAGAATTAATTTTGCAGAAAAAGGAACGTGCTGAAGAAGATTTGGCACTCTTAAAAAGCATCTTTAAAAACGACAGCGATAACGGCACCGACGATACTTCTCCAACATTTAAAGCTTTTGAAGAAGGTTCAGAAACCATGTCTAAAGAAGCAAATGTGCAGTTGGCCATTCGTCAGGAAAAGTTTATTCGCGATTTAAAAAATGCTTTGCAGCGCATTGAAAACAAAACCTACGGAATTTGCCGCGTAACCGGTAAATTGATTCAAAAGGAACGTTTAAAATTAGTGCCGCATGCAACATTGAGCATCGAGGCAAAAAATATGCAACAATAAAATCAGTCATTATATTTATTATGAAGCTTCAACGCGTTGAAGCTTCATTTTTTTAATATGCTTATATAAAATCTACTACCATTGAAAAAACCCGTCATCATCATCATTTTAATATTGTTAATTGATCAAATTAGCAAAATATATATAAAAACTAATTTTTTGTATGGTGAAGAGGTTATTGTTTTCGACTGGTTTCGTATTCATTTTATTGAAAATAACGGCATGGCCTGGGGCGCGGAATTTGGCGGCAGAACAGGTAAATTGGTTTTAACGGTTTTCAGGTTGTTCGCCATTGTGGGAATAGGATATTGGCTGTATAGCTCTGTTAAAAAAAATGCGCCTGCTATTTTAATTGTTGCCATTTCTCTAATTTTCGCCGGAGCTATGGGGAATATTATAGATTCGGTTTTTTACGGAGTTATATTTGATACGCCAAGAAATGCAGTTGCCACGTTGTTTGCCGAAAAACCTTACGGCACCTTATTTCATGGTAAAGTGGTAGATATGCTTTATTTTCCTATCTGGAGCGGTGATTTGCCAAGTTGGGTACCTTTTTGGGGCGGAAAACCTTTCACCTTTTTCAATGCTATTTTTAACATTGCCGATGCTTCGATTTCTACGGCAGTCGGTATTTTAATTTTCTTCAATAAAAAGGCATTTCCAAAAGAGGAAACTAAAGAAATTGTTTAAAATTTTATAGATTTTTTCTGATTATTTTAATCAAAAGCCACTTTTCTGAATAATAGATGACTTCAATAATTATTTATTTCGTCTTTAAAATCGATGAAATTTAACTTCATAAAAGAAAATTACCAATTCAATAAAAATCTGTAATTTTATTTTTTTTAAATCACAGCACTTTTTGGAATTAGAAATTCAAATAAAAATCTTACCGTCACTTCCCGGGGTATATCAATATTATGATAAAAACGGCACTATTTTATATGTGGGAAAAGCCAAAAACCTTAAGAAAAGGGTTTCTTCCTATTTTAATAAAACCCATGAAGCCGGTAAAACCAATGTGTTGGTTAAAAAAATTGTAAAAATTGAACATATTGTTGTAGACACGGAAACAGATGCCTTGTTGCTGGAAAACAATTTGATCAAAAAATACCAGCCACGCTACAATGTGATGCTGAAAGATGACAAAACTTATCCGTGGATTTGTATTAAAAAAGAGCGCTTTCCTCGTATTTTTTTGACAAGAAATGTCATTAAAGACGGCTCGGAGTATTATGGTCCATATCCTTCGGTAAAAATGGCCAAAGCCTTGCTTGATTTAATAAAAGAACTGTACCAGCTGCGTTCCTGCAGCTACGATTTGAGCGAAAAAAACGTAGAACTTAAAAAATATATGGTTTGTTTGGATTTTCATATCGGAAACTGCAAAGGGTCTTGCGAAGGACTTCAGACAGAAAAAGAATATGATAACGATATTCAGGCAATCAGAAACATTGTGAAAGGGAATTTTAAGGAATCCATTCAACAGTTTTACGACTTGATGATTTATTATTCAAACGAAATGGAGTTTGAAGAAGCCCAAAAAATTAAGGAGAAAATAGATGTTTTGGCCAATTATCAGGCAAAATCTACCGTTGTAAATCCGTCAATAACCAATGTCGATGTTTTTTCCATTGTTTCAGATGAAAGCTATAGTTACGTCAACTTTTTCAAAATAATTAATGGCGCAATCATTCAATCTCACACCGTTGAAATTAAAAAGAAACTAGACGAAACCGACAAAGAATTATTGGAGTTGGCCATTATTGAAATCAGACAGCGATTTAATTCGCAATCCACTGAAGTTTATGTGCCTTTTGAAGTTGATTTGGGAGAAAAAATAAAAGTGACAGTCCCCAAACTTGGGGATAAAAAGCATATTGTGGATTTGAGTTTGCGCAACGCAAAATATTATAGACAGGAGCAATTTAAACAGCTAAAAATTGTTGATCCAGACAAGCATGTAAACAGAATTATGGCCCAAATGCAAAAGGATTTGCGTTTAACTGCAGAACCAAGGTATATTGAGTGTTTTGACAATTCAAATATTCAGGGAACCAATCCGGTGGCGGCCTGCGTGGTTTTTAAAAATGGAAAGCCAAGTAAAAAGGATTACAGGCACTTTAATATAAAAACTGTTGAAGGACCAGATGATTTTGCTTCTATGGAAGAAGTTGTTTTCAGAAGATATAAAAGGTTGCTGGAGGAAGGGCAAGAATTGCCTCAGTTAATCGTTATTGATGGAGGTAAAGGGCAATTGTCTTCAGCATTAAAAAGTCTGGATATACTGGGGCTGAGACATAAAATTGCCATTATAGGAATTGCCAAGCGCCTGGAAGAAATTTATTATCCGAATGATCCTGTGCCATTATATTTAAATAAAACTTCTGAATCTTTAAAAATTATTCAGCAATTGCGCAATGAAGCACATAGATTTGGAATTACGCATCATCGAAATAAAAGAAGCAAAAACGTGCTGGTTAATGAATTGGAACAAATTTCTGGTGTTGGTAAACAAACTATTGTATCTTTATTAAAACAATTTAAATCGTTAAAAAGAACAGCGCTTGCTTCATTTGAAGAGCTGGAACAAGTTGTTGGAAAATCGAAAGCCACTATTATTTTTAACTATTTTTCAAAAAAATAGAAATTAATGAAACGAGCATAACAAATTTTGATACAAAAAGGAATGATTAATGCGAACAGCAGCTGTTACCGCTAAAAAATAAAATTTAAACCAGATGAAAAAAATTGTACTGCTTGCTTTTATGCTTTCTCTGACGCTTTCATTTTCACAGGAAGTTGTTGAAAAAAAAGACGTAAAAGTAGGTCTTGTTCTTAGCGGAGGCGGTGCAAAAGGATTTGCTCATGTGGCAGTTTTAAAAGTATTGGAAGAAGCCGGCGTGCGGATTGATTATATTGGTGGAACCAGCATGGGCGCAATTATCGGCGCATTGTACGCATCGGGATATAGCGCAACTCAGCTCGATTCCATTATTAAAATAACAGACTTCAATAAAATTTTGACTGATGATTTGCCACGCAAGTCAAAACCATTTTATGAAAAGGAAAGCGGTGAAAAATATATACTCACAATACCCATAAAAGACAGGAAACTTGGGATGCCGACTGCGTTGTCAAATGGGCAAAGCGTACTTAATTTATTAACAAGGTTAACACAACATGTAAATAGCATTAGTGATTTTAGCAAGTTGCCGATACCTTTTGTTTGCATTGCCACCAATTTAGAAACCGGGAAACAGGAAATTTTAAATAAAGGGTTTTTACCAGAAGCAATCTTGGCAAGCGGTGCATTTCCAACATTATTGGCTCCTGTTGAAATTGATGGAAAATTACTGACGGATGGCGGAATTACAAATAATTTTCCTGTTGAAGAAATAAAAGCGATGGGAGCCGATGTGGTTATTGGAGTGGACATTCAAAGTGGTTTGGCAAATAAGAAAGAATTGATTTCGGCCGTAAAAATATTAAATCAAATTGTCGGATTTCAAATGTATAAATCCATGGAGTACAAATATGACAGTTTGGATTTGGTGATAAAACCCAATATGGAAACGTTTAATGTGGTTTCCTTTGATAAAGCGAAAGAAATCATGATAGCGGGAGATTTGGCTGCCCGTGAAAAGTATAGCGAATTAAAAGCGATTGCAAACACGCAGATTCACACCGAAGAACTTAAAATTGATATGGGTCAAATTAAGGAATTTTGCGTAAAACAAATCGACATTGAGGGAAATTACGATTATACACGCGCTTACGTTATCGGGAAACTTAATTTACGTATCAATGAAACCACTAATTACAGGAAAGTAGTTGAAAGTATTAATAATTTGTCGGCCACCGGTAATTTTGAAAATGTGCAGTACCGAATAATACATGAAGATGATGGTTGTATTGTAAATCTCAAAGTGAAAGAGCACCAAATATCAAATTTTTTGCAATTAGGCGTTCATTATGATGATTTATACAAAACAGGGATTTTATTGAACGTGACAACGAAGCATATTTTGTCAAACAATGATATGCTATCTGCCGATTTAATATTGGGAGACAATTTGCGGTATAATTTCGATTATTTTATTGATAATGGATTTTATTGGAGTTTTGGGGTGAAATCAAGGTATAATAATTTTAATTCAAATGTTAAATTTGATGCGACCAACGCGAATAAAATAAATTTAAATTATGAAGATTTTACCAATCAGGTTTATCTTCAAACTGTATTTGGAAGAAAATTCGCAATAGGCGCAGGCGGGGAATTCAAAAGAATAAAAGTGTATTCGGAAACAATTTCAGGTTTTGATAATAATGGAGAACCAGGTAATGGAAGATTGTATTTTGACAAGTCGAATTATTTAAATTTAATTGCTTATTTAAAAATTGACACTTACGACAAAAAATATTTTCAAAAAGAAGGCGCTTTGTTGGATGTGGATTTCAGATGGTATTTAGGCTCTTCTGACTTTAATGAAAATTTCGCTTCCTTCTCTCAATTAAAAGGGAAAATAGGGTATGCGCATACGTTTTTTGATAAGTTAACTGCCCATTTTGTTTCTGAAGGAGGGCTAACAATAGGTGAAAATTTAAATAGAGCGTTAGATTTTAATGTGGGAGGTTATGGTGAAAATTTTATAAATACTTTTATTCCATTCAATGGATATGATTTTGCAGTGCTCAATGGCAATTCTTATTTGAGGTCAACATTGACATTAAGGTATGAGTTTTTGCCGAAAAATTATTTTATGGGAACAGCAAATTATGCACGGGTAGGAAGTGATTTGTTTAATGAAGGAAGAATTTTTGAAAATACCAAGTCTGGTTATATGCTTGGCTATGGATTGGATACTTTTTTGGGTCCCATAGAATTTAATTATTCTTGGTCACCGGATCATAAGGAGAATTATTGGTATTTTAATGTAGGGTATTGGTTTTAAAAAAAGTCCTGCAAAATTTGCAGGACCTTTTAGATATTGATGCCTTATTTAGTCAATTATTTTACCTTCATTGTCGGTAAAATCAAATCTTAAATATTGATAGGTAATTCTGGGTAAAATTTTGATCCACTTTTTATATTTTAGGTACCAACGCATTTGTATTGACGGAAATCCCTTTTTTAAGTATGCTACAATAAAAGGATGTGTATTTAAAGTAATATTTACATGCGCTTTTGAACTTACAAGTCTTTCAAGTTCAGATTCAATTTTGTCTAATAAAATAATTGGTGATTCAACTTCCCCAATACCGCTAGGGTTAGGTTCTTGTGTTTTTATAACCAATTCCGGTCTCACACGTTGTCTGGTAATTTGAACCAAACCAAACTTGCTTGGCGGTAATATTTTATGTTTAGTCTTGTCAAATTCCATTTCAGCCTTTAAATGGTCGAAAAGTTTTTGGCGGTGTTCAGGGGAATTCATGTCAATAAAATCAACAACAATAATGCCTCCCATATCTCGCAACTGTAATTGTCTTGCGATTTCAGAAGCCGCAATTAAATTAACCTCAAGTGCGGTATCGGCTTGTGTGTTGGCTTTGTTTGAACGATTTCCACTGTTTACGTCAATTACATGAAGTGCTTCGGTATGTTCAATAACCAAATAAGCTCCTTTACTCATTGAAACTGTTCTTCCAAATGATGTTTTTATTTGGCGTTCAATTCCATGTTTTTCAAAAATGGGAACTTGTGACTTGTATAATTGCACGATAGACTCTTTTTTAGGCGCGATTTCTTGTAAATACTCTTTAATTTCTAAAAACAAAATTTCGTCATTAGTAACAATGCTTGTAAACGAATCATTAAACAAATCTCTTAAAATTGAAGAGGCTCTGTTTAATTCACTTAAAACTTTAACGGGTGTCTGTTGTGTTTTAACGGTAACAATTTGTTTACACATGGCAACCCATCGTTCTAAAGAATTTTGTAAATCTTTATCTAATTCTGCGACTTTTTTATTTTCGGCCACAGTTCTGATGATTACGCCAAAACCTTTAGGTTTAATGCTTTTGATCAGTCTTTTTAATCGTTCTTTTTCTTCTGGATCATTTATTTTTTGTGAAACTGAAACTCTGTCAGAAAAAGGAACCAATACCAAATATCTTCCTGCAATGGATATTTCTGAACTCATCCGCGGGCCTTTGGTAGATATGGGCTCTTTTACAATTTGTACTAATAAATTTTGACCTGTTTTTAGAACATCAACGATACTTCCGTTTTTGTCAATATCCTTTTCTAGTTGAAAATTCTTTAATGTGAAATCTTTAATTTTACCTGTAGTTATACCTTTTATAAATTTATTTAAGGATAGTAATTGTGCTCCTAAATCATGATAATGCAAAAAACCATCTTTTTCATAACCTACATTTACAAACGATGCATTTAAACCAGATAGAACTTTGCCAATTTTAGCTAAAAAAATATCTCCGACGGAGAATTTATTGCTATTGGATTCGTTGTTTAGTGCTGTTAATCTACCATCTTTTAATAAGGCAAAATCAATATCAGAGAAGTTTGATCTAATTATTAATTCTGTTTTCACTCTGAATTGTTTTGTGCTTAAATATAAAAATATTTAAACGATTTATACTAAGTTTACAGGGTAATATACCCAACAATATTTGCATTTTCTGCAAATATTTATTTCAATGAACTTTAAAATTGAAAAGAAAAAAGTAAGCTTGGCTTACTTTTTCTTTTTATGTCTGTTTGCTCTTGCTCTTTTTTTGCGTTTATGAGTCGAAATTTTCGCTCTCTTTCTTTTTTTACCACTTGGCATAATTAAAAGTTGTTTTTATATTAATAAATATTTTTAACCTACTTTGAAGTTGGTTATACTGTAACTTTACTTTTTACTCCTTCTACAAATACTTTTGCAGGCTTAAATGAGGGGATGTTGTGAGCCGGAATTTTAATAGTGGTGTTTTTTGAAATGTTTCTTCCAGTTTTTTCAGCTCTTGTTTTAATAATAAAACTTCCAAAACCTCTTAAATAAACATTGTCTCCTTTTTCTAAAGAATCTTTTACCTCTTCCATGAACGCTTCAACAGTTGCTAAAACATCTGCTTTTTCTATTCCAGATTTGTCTGCAATATTTGATACGATTTCTGCTTTCGTCATTTTTAATATGGGTTATATGTTATTATAAAATTAAGACGGCAAATATATGATATAATAATGAAATTCAAAAAGTTAATTCACTAAAATTTAATTAATTAAAAGATGTATCATTGTATTTTATAAAAAATGGAATGATTTTCTCTAAACAATTAAGATACTGGTATTTACAGAATAAAAGAAATTTACCCTGGCGTTCAACGCTTAACCCTTATACCATTTGGCTGTCGGAAATTATTTTACAGCAAACACGAGTTGACCAGGGAATGTCCTATTATTTTAAGTTTATTAAAAAATTTCCTTCAGTATTTGATTTGGCAGCGGCATCTGAAGAACAGGTGTTAAAACTTTGGCAGGGACTGGGTTATTATTCCAGGGCCAGAAACTTGCATTTTTCAGCAAAATATATTGTAAATGAGCTAAATGGAGAATTTCCAACTACTTACAATGAGCTCCTAAAACTTAAAGGCGTAGGCGATTACACCGCTTCTGCCATTGCATCAATTTGTTTTAATGAGCCAACTGCGGTTGTTGATGGAAATGTATACCGGGTTTTGTCGCGCTACTTTGGATTAGACACGGCAATAAATTCTTCTGCGGGAATAAAGGAATTTAAACAATTGGCCCAACAATTAATTGATGAAGAAAATCCAGGAACACATAACCAGGCCATTATGGAATTTGGGGCGCTCATGTGCAAACCTAACAACCCGGACTGTACAATTTGTCCTTTAAACAACAGCTGTTATGCCTTGTCAAAAAATAGCATTAAAGACCTTCCCGTAAAAGAAAAGAAAGCAAAAATTAAAACACGGCACTTTAATTATATTGTGATTCAATCAAGTGACCATAAAACTAAAATTGTGAAGCGAGAAACCGGAATATGGCAAAATCTTTATGAGTTTCCATTAGTAGAATCAAGCAATTTTATAGATGAAAAACAACTTATTGAACATGAAATATTTAAGGAGTTGTTCTATAATATGGAAACAACAGTAGAACTTTTTGACAAGGAAGTGCTTGTTCATAAATTAACCCATCAACATATTTATACAAAATTTTGGGTGGTAACCACCACTGCTTCAGCTAATTTTGCGCTTTCTTGGGATGCTGTAAAAAAATATCCGGTACCGGCATTGATCGATAATTTTTTAAATCGGTACAAAAACAACTAAATTTTTTAGTACTTTTGATAATTAATTGATACTTAAAAAAATGGCTGGGACAATAAATAAAGTAATACTGATAGGACATTTGGGCGATGAGGTTAAAATGCATTATTTTGAGGGCGGAAACGCCATTGGACGGTTTCCTATTGCAACAAATGAAACCTATACAAACAGGCAAACCGGAGAAAAAGTCACCACAACTGAATGGCATAATATAGTAGTTAGAAATAAATTGGCTGAAATTTGCGAAAAATATTTGTCTAAAGGAGATAAAGTATATGTTGAAGGTCGCATAAAATCAAGACAATGGGAAGGTGAAGACGGAGCGAAAAGATACACCACTGAAATTCATGTAGTGGATATGACTTTCTTAACCACCAAAAAAGAATTGAATGCGCCACTTCCGCAAATGGAGGCAAAACCACCGGAGCCATCAAATCAAGATGTCGCAAAAAATGAACATGAAGAGGATGATTTGCCATTCTAAAGTTTAATTAAATTGTATTTAAGTTGGATCCTGAACCCACGTTTTTAACAATTCTCTTATCAGCCGATGTTTTATCGAAAGTCCTGAGTATCGCTCTACTTTTTTTATTGCTTTTTATGTCTGCTTTTATTTCTGGAGCCGAAGTTGCTTTTTTTTCGCTTTCTAAAATCGATTTGGACAGAGCGGCTGAATCAAGATCAAGTAAAAAGAAAGCTGTCGTTTCATTATTGGAAAGGCCGAAAAGATTATTGGCCACTATTTTGGTTTCTAACAATTTCGTCAATATTTTAATCGTGCTTATTTTTGCCTATATCGGCGATTTTTTGTTTGCTGAAATAACTTCTGAACTATTAAAATTTTTAATTGAAGTTGTTTTAGTAACCTTTTTAATTTTACTTTTCGGGGAAGTTTTACCCAAGTTGTATGCTTCCCGAAATTCCATGAAGTTTGCGGTAATCATGGTATATCCCATTAAAATTTTAGTGTCGCTGCTGTCGTTTATTAGCTTTCCTTTATTGGGTTTGACCAATATTATTGAAAATAATTTGGGAAAGCAGAAATCGAGTTTGTCGGTTGAAAAATTATCACAGGCTTTAGGACTTACTTCCAACGAAACCACCACTAAAGATGATCAAAAAATTCTCCAGGGAATCGTAAGTTTTGGAAATACCGAAACAGGACAAATCATGACGCCACGCATTGATATTTTTGCAATTTCTAAAGATGAATCGTATGAAAATGTAGTGGCAAAAATTGTAAATGAAGGATTTTCGAGAAATCCTGTTTATGGTGAAAATATCGATGAGATTATTGGTGTTTTATACGCCAAGGATTTATTGCCTTATATAGATGAGAAAAATTTTGATTGGCAACAATTAATTAGAGAACCTTATTTTGTGCCTGAAAATAAAAAGTTAGATGATTTGCTGAAAGAATTTCAGGAAAAGAAAAACCATTTGGCGGTTGTTGTTGATGAATATGGAGGAACAAGCGGTATTGTTACTCTGGAAGATGTTATAGAGGAAATTGTTGGCGACATTAGTGATGAGTATGATCAAGATGATGCCCCTTATTCAAAAATAGATGAAAATAATTTTTTGTTCGACGGAAAAATCAACCTGAAAGATTTTTATAAAATTTCAGAAGTAGAAAACACGCATTTATTCGAGGAAAATAAAGGAGAATCAGAAACAATTGCCGGATTTATTTTAGAAATTCACGGAAAATTCCCGAGGAAACAAGAAATAATTACTTTTTTTGAGTATTCATTTAAAGTTGAAGTCATGGACAAAAAGAGAATTAAACAGGTAAAGGTGACTATCAACAGGGAATTCGTAAAAGTGTAAAATGAAAAATTTTGTTGCAATGTTTTTTTTGGCGTTTATTTTAGTTGCCTGCGGTAAAGAAACGTTGCCAAAACCTATACCTTATTTAAAACTTCAATATCCCGAGCCAGCTTATCAAAAAATTGAATCAAATTGTCCCTACAGTTTTGAGATTTCGAATTTGGCCAACATCAATTTCACTAACAATTGTTCAGCAACTGTTGAATATCCGCATTTAAAAGCCACTATCTATATTACGTACAGACCGATAAACAACAATTTGGATGAAATTCTGAAGGAAGTTGAAAAATTAACTTTTGAACATACCATAAAAGCCGATGCTATTAACGCGATGCCTTATGAAAATTTTGAAAACAAAGTATTTGGGAAATTGTATAATATTGAAGGAAATGTGGCTACAAATATCCAATTTAGGGCAACAGACAGTGTTAATCATGTGCTTTCCGGAGCCTTATATTTTTATACACGACCAAACTACGATTCCATTGTGCCGGCAGTAAAATATGTTGAAAAAGACATTATTCATATAATTGAAACGTTGAAATGGAAAAAACAACAGTAACATCTTTTAAATACACAAAGACAATTAGAATTTGGCTGCTGATAGGTTTAATTATGTTAATTGGCCAAGTTATTTTGGGAGGAATAACCCGCCTGACAGGATCTGGTCTTTCCATAACAAGGTGGGACATTATTACTGGTGTTATTCCGCCTTTAAATGCGACAGAATGGATAAGTGAGTTTGAACTCTATAAAGAAACCCCACAGTTCCATAAAATTAATTCGACACTTACCATACAAGAGTTTAAGTTTATTTATTTCTGGGAATATTTTCACCGACTTTGGGTGCGATCGCTTGGATTTATCTTTTTAATACCCTTTATAGTTTTTGCGGTTAAAAAGCAACTCGATTTTTTCTTAATAAAGCGATTGGGCATTGTTATTTTGTTAACAATATTAACGGCTTCTGCCGGATGGATTATGGTTCAGAGCGGCTTGGTGAACCGGCCCTGGGTAAACGCATACAAACTTACCATCCATTTTACCTTGGCGGTATTGGTGATATGGGCGATGGTTAAAACTGTTTCCGATGTTTATTTACTCGGAAGCAATAAATTAATTCCTTCAAAAAAAATAGTTCCTTTTGTAATAAGCGTTGCTTTTGTGCAAATGATAGTTGCCGGTATTATGGCCGGAATGAAAGCGGGATTGTATTATCCTTCCTGGCCAGATATGAATGGGGAATTCGTTCCCGGTGTATTGCATAATTCTGCGAATTGGGGATGGAACAACATGATTAATTATGATACTTATTTATTTGCGCCGGCTTTAATACAATTTTTGCACAGAATGCTTGCTTATTTTTTGGCAGCAGCAACAATTTATTTATTTATTAAATTAAGAAACAAAGTTGAAGAGTCTTCCAAAAAATGGTTAAATGGAGCGTTAATTTTAGTTTGGGCGCAAGTGGTATTGGGAATTTTGACCGTTTTAAATGTTCAGGGAAAAATTCCGCTGTTTTTAGGCGTAAGTCACCAATTGGTCGGATTGTTATATTTTATGGTCTTGTTATTTTTATACGACTCATTAAGAAAATATAAGGCATAAAAAAAAGCTTCAGATCACTGAAGCTTTTAGTTTCTTTAAAGAAAAAGTATTATTCAGCAGCTGGAGCTTCTTCAACTGTAACTACAGTAGTATCAGCAGCAACTTCTACTTCAACAGTTGCTGGAGCTTCTTCAACAGTTACTTCAACAGCGGGTGCTTCTTCTTTAGGTGTTTCTTTACAAGAAACAGCAAATACGCTTACGAAAAGTGCAATTGCTATAAAAAATTTAAATTGTTTCATTTTTTGATCGATTTTTATTGTTAGTGCAAATTAACAACAAATTATATTAATAAAAAAAAAAAAATTAATTATTTTCTTTATTTTCATCAATTTCAGTTATTTTAGTGGCTTTATATAAATCTCCACCTCCAATTCCGGCTATCTTTTTTGCAATATCTTCTTTGCTTATTTTGTTTTCATCATAGGTGAATTGGCCAACTTTGGCTTCAAAGTTAACTTTTGAGTATTTAACGCCTTCAGTTTTTGATAATTTAGACTCAATTGTTTTGGCACAGCCAATTTCACAGGTCATTCCCTCAATTTCAACTTCGATACTTTTATAGTTGGCGGCAACTTCTTGTTTTTCGATCCCGGATTTTTCAACGGGAGTTCCTTTATTGGATTCATTGCAGGAAAATAATACAAAGGCCATTGCCAAAATTGATATTGCAGTTTTCATAATCGATTTCCATTTAATGGATGATGCAAAGTTATAAACTTATAAATTTAAATTCAAATATTTATTCGATTTTTGCACTTTATTTAAAGAATGGGAAACAAAAAATTACGTTGGATCTATTTAATTATTCTTTCATTAATTTGGGGAAGTTCCTTTATTTTGATGAAAAAAGCTTTGATCGGATTAACTCCAATCCAAGTTGGCGCTTTACGAATTTTAATTACAGCTGTTTTTTTGTTGCTTATTGGGTTTAACCGATTGCTTAAAATAGAAAAGAGACATTGGAAGTATTTAACCCTAAATGCAATGTTGGGTTCTTTTTTCCCGGTATTTTTATTTTCTTTTGCGCTTCAAAAAATCGACAGTTCGGTAGCTTCCATTTTAAACGCTTTAACGCCCTTAAACACCTTGCTTTTTGGCGCGATGGTATTTGGATTTGCATTTAAACGAAGACAGCTGACAGGTGTTTTAATTGGGTTTGTAGGAACAGCAATGCTAATTTTGGAGGGCGCTCAAATTCATCAAGAGCAGGAATACTTGTATATGGGATTTGTGATCATCGCTTCTGTTGGCTATGCCTTTAATGTGAATCTCATTAAAAAATATTTGCACGATTTAGACGCCTTAAGTATCACGGTCGGGATTTTTGCAATTTTAATTGTTCCTGCATTTATGGTGTTGTGGTTATCGGGCTTTTTTCAAGCTATTGAAATAAATGACGTTACAGCATCTTCATTGGTTTATGTTTCAATATTGGCGGTGGTTGGCACCGGTATCGCAACCATTATGTTCAACCGACTAATTCAATTGTCAACTCCGGTTTTCTCATCTTCCGTAACTTATTTAATTCCAATTGTCGCCATCACTTGGGGAATTTTAGATGGAGAGAAAATTTCATTTTTGCAATTCTTTTCAGGTTTTGTGATTTTGGTTGGCGTATATCTGGCCAATAAGGCCAAATAAAAAACGGCTCAATTTCTCAAGCCGTTTTTAAAATCAATTTAAATTTTTATTTATAGAAAATCAGCTTCAGAAACCCCTTCATTTACTTTGGCGCCTATTAATTTAAATTCAACTTTTTGAGGTCCTAAACTTCCTGTTTTTGTGCCTGGAAATTTAATTCCGTTAAATTCTTGGTAATTACTGAAAGTTGCTTCCTGATTTTGAGTTTGGCCTTGCATAGTAATCACTTGCAATTCCTTAACTTTTAATCCGCTTGTAACATCAAAATAAACCGATGATGAAACAATTTCGCCTTTGGTCGAAATTACATAAGCATCTTTACCGTCAACAATTTCTATACCTGTAAGTTTAGAATTTTCGTTGTTTAACAATCCCATTTCTAAAAATGTTCCGATGGTATAAGCCATTTCACCGGCCATTGGCGCTGGCAACGGTTGTTTGTTCATAAATACGCCTTCTTTAGACATGGTAATTTTCGCCACAACATTTCCGCCCATACTGGTTTCATTGGCATATTTGGTTGAAGTTCTTTTTTCAGTGGTTGATATAACACTTCCCATCGCATTTGCTTCATAGGTAGCCAAAGTGCTTTTTAACGCTTTCACTTTAGCGGCACCACCAATAGCATTAAAGAAATTGTCCAAAACTGTTAATTTGGTTACACCATTTGGAAGTGGTTTAGACATCTCTGGTTTTGAAGTGGCATTTGATTCCTTATCAAAATAATTGATGGCGTAAGGCAACTTTTCAAGATTTGGCAAAGCATCCAACGCTTTTCCAACAATAACGATTCTTGCATTGTCTGTGCTAAAATATTTTTGGGCAACGCGTTGAACACCGTCAACTGTTACCGCATTTATTTTTTGCAGATAGGTTTCGTAGAAATTTTCAGGCAATTTTTTAGTGACAATGTTTAAGGCATAACTAGCTACCGTGGCAGGATTTTCAAGCGCCATAACGAAGTTTCCGATATAAGCCGCTTTTGCATTTTTCAATTCTTCATCAGTAACTTTGGTGTCCCTAAAAGTTTTGATTTCTTTCATAAATTCAACTACAGAACTGTCTGTAACCATATTTCTTACAGAAGCAGCCGATTTAAATGTAGCCGAGGTTCTTTCGTCGTTTCCGATTCTTGAATAGGCGCCATAAGTGTAGCCTTTGTCTTCACGTAAATTCAAGAATAAGCGACCTTCTCCGCCGCCGCCGAAAATTTTATTGGCCAATAAAGCCGCAAAATAATCGGGATTGCTCATTTTTAAATCTACCGTATTTATGACAGCGATATCAGACTGCACCGCATTCGGCATATCAATAAAGTTAATTTCAGTTTTGACAACGTCAGCTACTTTTGGAATTTCATAGGCAGGAATTGTTCCTTTTTTCCAGTTGTTGAAATGTTTGGTTACTTGGCTTTTTACATCTTTAAAAGTTACATCGCCCACAATTACCAAATAGGCATTGTTAGGTTTGAAATAAGTGGCATAAAAATTTTGAACATCAGCCAATGTTACATTTTTAGCAGAAGTTTCAGTTTCAAATTCTCCATAAGGATGGTTTTTCCCGTAAACCAAAGCGTTTTGTGCTTTCGCGGCAATAGCGGCCACGCTATTTTCGCCCGATTTGATACCTTCAATAAGTTTGGCTTGTTCTTTTTCAAATTCTTCTTGCGTAAATAGCGGATTTTGAATTGCATCAGCCGTTAATTCCAAAATTCTTGGAAAAAATTTAGACAAGGTGTTGAAGCTTGCATTTTGGCTGCCAATATTTAAGTTAGCGCCTAAAAAATCAATTTCTTCATTAAAGGCGTTTTTTGATATTGTTTTGGTTCCATTTCCCATCATTCCTCCGGCAATACTTGTTAATCCGGCTTTTTCACCTTCAAGAATAGGGCCGTTGTCCAAAATTAAAGTGGCGGAAACTTTTGGTAATTTATGATTTTCAACCACCATCACTTTTAAACCGTTTTTAAGTTCAAAAGTTTGTGGCTTGCCTAAATTTATGGTAGGTGCAGGCCCTGCTTTTGGTTGTTGTGATCTGTCTATTTGTGCGTTTACTCCTAAAGAAATAAGAAATAATGCAATTAATGTTGTTATTTTGGTTCTCATATTATTTTTCATCTTTAGTATTATTCAATTTCCTTTTTTAGATAATCCATTTCAACACGGCTGTTTTTGTTCAAAAACACATTTGCCACACGTTTAATGTCTTCTCTGGTTATGGAGCGATAAATGGTAATTTCGTCGTTAATTAAGTTTGCGTTGCCTTTCAACGTGTAGTTTGCGGCTAAAGTGTTGGCGATATTTTGCACTCCGGAGTTTGAATTCACAAAATTGTTTTCAAACTGATTTTGTAATTTCTGAAACTCTTTTTCTGAAATTAATTCAGTTTGAAGTTTGGCAATTTCTGCGTCCATTTCAACGCCCAAATCATCTAAGGTAGTTGCACCCATTGGCAAGGCACCCATAATATAAGTTCCGTAATCTTCTTGTGAATCATTGAATGCCAAAACCTGTAACGCTTTTTTCTCTTCAACCAGTTTTTTGTACAAACGGGCACTTTTTCCGCTGGTTAAAATTGAAGAAACCATATCTAAAGTATAAGAATCTTTGTCTTTGTTTGATGGCGTTCTGTAAATAAATAATTTAACTGGAATTTGAATGTTTGAATCGTATTCAGTAACCTTAATGCTTTCTGTGATTGGAGCTTCTTTAATAGTTACCCTGTCTACTTTATCACCTTGTGGAATATCACCAAAATAATTTTCAATCATTTTTTTGGTGGCTTCAGTTTCAAAATCGCCCGCAACTACCAAAACCGCATTGTTAGGCGCATAGAATTTTTTATGAAAATCTAAAAATTCCTGTAATTTGGCAGCATCTAAATCTTCCATGCTTCCAATAACGGAATTTTTGTAAGGATGATTTTTAAAGATATGCTGATTAATACCAGTACGATAACTAATTTTCCCATAAGGTGCGTTGTCAATTCTGGCGCGTTTTTCTTCTTTAATCACTTCGTTTTGCGTATCAACGCCCACTTGGTTAATCACGGGGTGCAACATACGTTCAGATTCTAACCACAATCCTAGTTCCAAATTATTTGATGGAAATGTTTCATAATAAAAAGTACGGTCTTGTGTTGTATTTGCATTATTTGCACCGCCATTGGCTGATACAATTTTAAAAAATTCGCCTTTAGGGATGTTTTTTGTTCCTTCAAACAACAAATGTTCAAAAAAGTGTGCAAATCCTGTTCGTCCAGTTACTTCATCTTTAGCGCCAACATGGTACATTACCGAGGTACTAATAATAGGTGCAGAATTGTCTTTGTGTAAAATAACGTGCAGGCCGTTACTTAAATCATACTCTTCAAATTCAACTTTTTGGGCGAATAGGCTAACGCTTAAAAAAAGCGCCAAAGAGCTTAAATAGATAATTTTTCTCATAGGTATTAATGGTTTAAAATTAATGTTGCGTATAGGACGCATTTGTTGTTTTGATGTTACACTTTTGAAGCGGAAATAGTGAATTCATTTTGTGGTTATTTCATAGCAAAAATGAACTCAAATATATTGATTTTTTTTCGTTTAAGTGATTCATATTACAAAAATTAACCTAATCTTAAGTATGAAAATTATAAGAAGCTAAAGGTGAGTGATTTATTTGCAGTAAATTTGTTTTGCAGAAATAATAAAAAAGACATATATTTGCACCCGCCTAAGTTGAAAAGGCAACCAATTTAATTAATAAAGCGAATAAAAACAAAGCTTATGTACGCAATTGTAGAGATAGCAGGGCAGCAGTTTAAAGTAGCAAAAGACCAAAAAGTTTACGTACACCGTTTACATGAAGAAGAAGGAACAAGTGTTTCCTTTGACAAAGTTCTTCTTATAGGCGATAACGGTACAATAACAATTGGCGCCCCAGCTATAGAAGGAGCCGAAGTAACGGCCAAAATTTTAGGTCACTTACAAGGTGATAAAGTAATCGTTTTCAAAAAGAAACGTAGAAAAGGATTCAGAAAAAAGAATGGCCATCGCCAAGCTTTAACTGAAATTCAAGTTGAAGGCATATTAGCCAGTGGCGCTAAGAAAAAAGAGGTTGCTAAAAAAGAAGCCCCTAAGGCTAAAGTTGCAGCACCAAAAGAAACTGCAGCTGTTGATTTCGAATCAATGACTGTTGCTGAATTAAAAGCTTTGGCTAAAGAAAAGGGTATCGAAGGATACACTTCTTTGAAAAAAGCTGAATTAATTGAAGCATTAACAAAATAAGAATCACAATTATAAAACCATAAGGTCATGGCACATAAAAAAGGAGTAGGTAGTTCGAAGAACGGTAGGGAATCGGAATCGAAACGACTAGGAGTAAAAATATTTGGTGGACAAGCTGCAATTGCAGGTAACATTATTGTTCGTCAAAGAGGAACTCAACACCATCCTGGTGATAACGTATATATGGGAAAAGATCACACCTTACACGCTAGAGTGGACGGTTTGGTGAAATTCTCAAAAAGAAAAGACAATAAATCATTTGTTTCTATCGATCCTATCGAAGCTTAACATTTAGATTTAATATATTTTAAACTCCCAAACTTTAAAGTTTGGGAGTTTTTTTATGCACTATTTAGTACATTTGTGCGTTTATGTACTTTTTATACAACATACTTATCTTAATCGCCGGTTTTGCCTTAAAAATAGCGGCACTTTTCAATAAAAAAATCAAACTTTTTATTGATGGAAGAAAACAAACATTTTTTAAATTGCAACAGGCAATTGATGAATCCGATGAAGTCATTTGGATACATTGCGCTTCTTTGGGAGAATTTGAGCAGGGACGCCCAATTATTGAAAAGCTAAAACTAAAATTTCCAACTAAAAAGGTGGTGATTACTTTCTTTTCGCCTTCAGGTTATGAAGTTCGAAAAAATTATGAATTTGCCGATGTGGTTTGTTATTTACCACTAGACTCGGTGCAAAATGCAAAAAGATTTCTTAAGATTGTTCATCCGCAATTGGCCATTTTTGTAAAGTATGAATTTTGGCCTAACCTGTTGAAAGAACTTAAAATCAGAAATATTGAAACTTTGCTGATTTCTGGAATATTTAGGGAAAATCAATCGTTTTTTAATTGGTATGGCGGTTGGATACGCAAATCGCTGACAACTTTTTCGCATTTTTTTGTGCAGGACGAAAACTCCAAACAATTACTGAACAGTATCAATTTCAACAATGTTACCATCAGTGGCGACACCCGTTTCGACCGCGTTTTTGAAATTACGCAACAAAACAATAAGCTTCCTTTTATTGAGGAATTTATTGACAATAAATACACTCTTGTTGCCGGAAGCACTTGGAAAGAGGATGAAACGATGTTGGTTGATTATATCAATAACAAGGCTTCAGAAAATGAAAAATTCATTATTGCGCCACATAATATAAATGCAAATGACATTGCCGACCTAAAAAACAGCTTTTCAAAAAAGGTGGTCTTATTTTCAGAAAAACCCTTCGACTATGCTCAGGGTGGTAAAAATTTAGCCGATTACCAGATTTTTATCATTAATACGGTTGGAATTCTTACTAAAATTTACAGTTACGCCAATATTGCGTATGTTGGTGGCGGTTTCACAAAAACCGGCGTTCACAATGTTTTGGAACCGGCAACTTTTGGCATTCCAATACTCATTGGTCCAAATTATCACAAATTTAATGAAGCCATTGATTTGGTAAAAAATAAGGCTTGCTTTGTGATAGATGATTTTAAAGAATTATCCTTACATTTAGAGCGGTTTTATCAGCTTGAAGAATTGAGGCTGAAAACTGGAGAATGCGCTAAAAAATATGTGGCTGATAAAACTGGCGCAACAGCAAAAATTTTAGAATTTATAGCGAAATGAGAGAAAAATTAGAAAAATATTATTCATTTGTTTTTGAAAAAGAATTGCTTGATGAGATTGTTCAGGTAGGTGTTTATAAAAAATTACGCGAAAATGAACTCTTGGTTGATTTGGGCGACAAAATGAAAGGTGTGCCTTTGCTATTGGAAGGCGCCATTAAAATAGTGAGGGAAGATAAAAATGGCGAGGAAATTTTATTGTATTTTCTGGAACGCGGCGATACTTGTGCCAGTTCATTTGCAAGCGCCATCTCAAATGGCAAGTGCGGAATTAGAGCGATCGCCGAAAAAGAATCTGAAATTATTTTTCTGCCAAAAGAAAAACTGGATGAATGGTTGGTAAAATATAAATCCTGGAGAAATTTTGTGATTGAAAGTTACAATATTCGTTTAAATGAAATGATGGAAACCATTGACAGTCTGGCTTTTATGAGAATGAATGAGCGACTGTATAAATATTTGACGGATAAAGCTCAAATCATGAGAGAAACTTCATTAAACACTACCCACCAAGACATCGCTTACGATTTGCATACTTCTCGAGTTGTTGTTTCCCGATTGTTAAAACAACTTGAAAATGAGGGAAAAATAAAGTTGCATAGAAATAAGATTGAGATACTGGAATTTTAACTTATGTGATATTAATCACAAAGTAATCTGATTTTTAGAATATTTTTGATGGTTTTAAATAAATAGATTATGGATTTTATAACACAACCTTGGGAATGGTATGTTGCCGGTCCCGTAATTTCGTTTATCATGTTTTTGCTTTATTATTTTGGTGAACGATTTGGTCTGTCATCAAATCTGGAAACATTTTGTTCAATTGGCGGAGCTGGAAGGTATGTCAACTATTTTAAAATTGACTGGAGAGAGAATTTGTGGAACTTAATTTTTATTGCAGGTGCTATCGTTGGAGGGTTTATTGCTTCAAATTATATGACAACTACCGATGCTGTTAACATAAATCCGAAAACCATTCAAGATTTGGCCGATATTGGCATTATGAACGGAGGTCAATCGTATCTGCCCGATGAAATATTCAGTTTAGATACAATGCTAACTTTAAAAGGTTTTTCAATCTTAATCATCGCAGGTTTTTTGGTTGGTTTTGGTGCCCGATGGGCAGGAGGCTGTACATCTGGTCACGCAATTGTTGGTTTGAGCAATTTAGAACTTGCCTCATTAATTGCCGTAATTGGCTTTTTTATAGGAGGTTTGGTGATGACTTGGTTAATTTTACCACTAATATTTTAGCTATGAAACGCTTAAGACTAAATATCTTTACAAGTTGTGGAATGATAGTGAGTGTTCCATCTGTACCATTAACAAAATAAAAATAATCAGATGAAATATATTAAATTTTTTTTAGTGGGTATTCTTTTCGGAATCGTGATGAGCAAGGCCGAAATTATTTCGTGGTACAGAATATACGAAATGTTTAAGTTCCAGTCGTTTCATATGTATGGAATTATTGGTTCTGCGATATTACTTGGGATGATAAGCATGTTTTTATTCAAGAAAAAGATGGTTAAAACTTTCAAGGGTGAAGAAATATATGTAATGCCTAAAAAAGAGGGATTGTCCCGTAACCTTTTGGGCGGAATTCTGTTCGGATTGGGCTGGGCTTTGGCCGGCGCTTGTCCAGGACCAATGTTTGTGCTCCTGGGAAAAGGGGTGGTTTCTATTCTGGTGGTCATTTTCGGCGCTACTTTGGGTGCGTTTTTTTACGGAGTATATAAAGATAAATTACCTCATTAATAAGGATGAAAATACACGACATTGTTGCAGCTAATTTTTCAGAAGTATTTGAGGAAAATTTACGAACTGAAATTTGCAATAATGGCATTTTAAAATCTGTTGAAACTGATAAAATTATTTTAGATGTAAGAACGGATATTGAGTTTATTCCTTTAATAGTTTCCGGGATTGTAAAAGTAAAGCGACGCGATGGAAAAGGAAACGGTATTTTTTTGCACTATTTAACGGCAAAACAAACCAGCGCAATCGCCATTACTTATGCAATTGAAAGTAAAAAATGTGAAATTAGGCTGAAAGCTGAAAGTAACGTAACGTACATAGCAATTCCCGCCAAAGTTGTAATTTCGTGGTTTTTAAAATACGGCACGTGGCGTTCTTTTTATTTTAGATTGAATCAACAGCAAACGGCTTATTTAATTGAAAAAATTAATGACATCGCTTTTGAAAATTTAGAATTCAGGTTGTTAAAATATTTAGAATACGCCAGTTTAACAACCAATGAAAACACAATCAATAAAAAGCATTTTGACATTGCCCGCGATTTAAAGGTTTCCCGAGAAGCAATATCAAGGATTTTGGAAAAACTGGAAAAAGACGAAACAGTAACATTGGGAAGAAATAAAATTACCCTGAATTAATGGAGTTATTAGATAAATTCGGAAGAAAAATTACCTATTTGCGATTGGCAGTCACCGACCGTTGCAATTTGCGTTGCCAATACTGCATGCCAGCCCAAGGAATTGATATTGTTGACAGGACAGAATTGCTTTCCTATAAAGAAATGTACCGAATTACACGAGTACTTTCTGAATTGGGCGTTAATAAAGTGCGTTTAACAGGCGGCGAACCTTTTGTGCGAAAAGATTTTGTAAATTTTTTGGAATCGCTTTCTTTTAATGACAAACTCGAGGAAATTAATATTACCACCAACGGCGCTTTAATTTCAAATCATATTGATAAATTAGAAGCATATAAAATCAGTTCCATTAATTTGAGCATTGACAGCCTTCAGAAGGAAAAATTTGAAAAAATTACCCGCCGAGATGTTTTTGACAATGTTTATGACACTTTTGAAAAACTCGAAAAAAGCAACTTAAATTTAAAATTAAACGTCGTTGTGCAGTCGGGTGTTAATACCGATGAGATTATAGATTTTATTGAACTCACCAAAAATAAAGATATTGCCGTTCGTTTTATTGAAGAAATGCCTTTTAACGGAAAAGGGCAAAGGGACATTTCTGAAGTTTGGAATTTTAAAAAAATTCTGAATCATATAAAAAATCAGTATGCAGAAATTGACCCTATTTTATCAAAAAAATCTTCAACTTCCATAAATTATCGAATCCCGGGTTATAAAGGTACTTTTGGCATTATTCCGGCATTTACCCGCACTATATGTAACGATTGCGACCGGATTAGAATTACGGCCACAGGCTTGTTTAAAAACTGTTTGTTTGATGGCGGCGTTTTTAACGTGCGTGATTTTATAAGAAATGGTGCCAGTGATGACGAATTAAAAAATCTGTTTATCACGACCATTCATCACAAACCTGAGAATGGTTTTGTTGCTGAAGCCTCCCGAGGAAATGCTGTTTCAGAAAGTATGTCTACTATTGGAGGGTAATCAATTGATAATTGATAATTAACAATTGATAAATAAAAATGGTTTTGCCACAAATTCAATAGTACAGTACTTTGTGAGTCTTTGTGATTTCTTTGGGTAACTTTGTGGCACAGCTATAATACAAAGTTTAAGTAAAAATTAATAAGCATTAAAGATCTCATTAAAATAACAGTAGTGCCTTAATAATTAGCAGATATGAGCTTAATCAAAGTAAAAGATGCCTTAGAAATCGTATTAAAAAATTCCGAAAATTTTGGCATTGAAGAAGTGGATTTTTTGAATGCCTCAGGCCGTGTTTTAAAAGAATCCATTTTTGCCGATCGTGATTTTCCGCCGTTTGATCGGGTAAGTATGGACGGAATTGCCATTTCTTCGGAATCTTTTAACAACGGACAAAGAACATTTAAAATTGAAGGAATTCAAGCTGCCGGAAGTCCGCAGTTAACGCTCCAAAATACGTCAAATTGCCTGGAAGCGATGACTGGTGCCGTGCTTCCAAAAAATACCGATGCCGTAATTCAATATGAATTGTTAACAATTGAAAACGGAATTGCCAAAGTAAATTTAGAAGTCGTAAAAAACTTTCAAAATATCCATCTAAAAGGAACCGACAAAAAACAATGCGATTTGCTGATAAATGAAAACACGCTTATTTCTCCTGCCGAAATTGGCATTTTTGCCACCGTTGGAAAAACCAAGGTAAAAGTGGCAAAACAGCCAAAAGTCATGGTGGTTTCAACGGGCAATGAATTGGTGGAAGTTAGCGAAATTCCGACTGACCATCAAATTAGAAGAAGCAATGTTTTTACCTTGGTTTCCCTGTTGGAAAAATTGCAAATAAAAGCAGAAACCTTGCATATTTTGGATGATAAAAAAGTACTGTTGACCAAAATTGAATCGTTGCTGGCAATCTATGACGTGCTGATTTTCAGCGGTGCAGTTTCCAAAGGAAAATTCGATTTTATTCCCGAAGTTTTGGATGAATTGGGCGTAAAAAAACTTTTTCACGAAGTAAAACAACGTCCGGGAAAACCATTTTGGTTTGGCAAAAAAGGTGAGAAAACCATTTTTGCTTTCCCTGGAAATCCGGTCTCCACTTTTGTAAATTGCGTAAAATATTTTTATCCGTGGCATTATAAATCCGTTGGATTGAATTTTGAAAACAAGCACAATGCAATTCTTAGTGAAGATTTTTATTTTAAACCTGAAATGACTTATTTTTTGCAGGTGAAATTGATCCAGGTTGAAGGTAAATTATGGGCAACGCCCATTTCAGGAAAAGGTTCTGGCGATTTGGCCAATTTGGCTGAAGCCGATGCTTTTTTAGAATTGCCGGATAATCGCAGTAATTTTACCAAAGGGGAAGTTTTTCCTGTAATTATTTATCGACAGTAAACCGTCATTGCGAACGCAGTGAAGCAATCTTTCACTTATGGAAAATAAATTTTCTCATATCAATAAAAAAAATCAGCCAAAAATGGTCAATGTTGGCGACAAAATCGTCACCAATCGCGCGGCAACCGCAAAAGCAACTATGTTTTTAGGCGCCGAAATTATTGCGCATTTTGACGATAAAGAGTTGATCACTAAAAAAGGCCCGGTTTTCCAGACAGCGATTATTGCTGGAATTCAAGCAGTCAAAAAAACATCGGAACTGATACCAATGTGCCATCCTTTATTTATCAATGGCGTTGCTATTGACATTGAAATTACAGATAGGGAAAATATTGAGATTTTATGCACTGTTTTGATGGAAGGAAAAACCGGTGTTGAAATGGAAGCGTTAACTGGCGCGACTATTGCTGCACTCACCGTTTATGATATGTGCAAATCCATTTCGCAAAAAATGGTGATCAAAGAAGTGAAACTGCTAAAAAAATCCGGCGGAAAAAGCGATATAAAAAATGAATAAGCATCAAAAACATACAAAACTTAAATTAAGGGACAACGACAATTTTGCGCCGAATGAAATTGCCATTGTGGGTACAAAATGCAGCGTTATTTCAAATTTGGTTCAGCAGGTTTGCGAAAAATTGGGAATGTATAAATTGGCCTATTTGGACGCTTCACACAACGAAGAAATCGAAGGGAAAAAGTTTGATTCTTTTACTTTTAATACCAATGGAACCCTTGCTGTTTCTGAAAAATATGCGCTAAACAAGTTCAATCAGCGCGTGCAATTTTCTCAACACGATTTTGTTTTTATCAACGGAAATCATTTTAAAGGCGCCAAACAAATTTTGATTTTAGACCAAGACAAAGAAGCATCTGTGTTGAAAAGAAAGGAGCAATTGAACAACATTCAGTTTGTCATAAAATTAAACGATGACGCCAAATATTTCGATTTTTTGGAAGATAAAAATCCGCAAATCAAAAACTTACTGTGTTACAAAATTGAGGAAATTGACAAGATTTCAAAACATATCGAAAATTTAATCAAGGAAAAAATAGCGCCCATTCACGGATTGGTGTTGGCCGGCGGAAAAAGCACCAGAATGGGAACCGACAAAGGAACGCTAAATTTTTATGGCAAAAATCAGCGCGATGTGGCTATTGAATTGTTAGAAAAAAACCATTTAAAAACATTTCTTTCGGTGAGGTCAGATCAGGAAATTGGCACGGAAAACAAAATCACCGACAAATTTGTTGGATTGGGCCCGTTTGGCGCTATTTGTTCCGCATTTCAGGAAAATCCGGATGTTGCGTGGCTGGTTTTGGCAACCGATTTGCCTTTTGTGAATGATAAAGTGATCAAACTTTTGCTTAAACACAGAAATCCGTCAAAAATTGCCACCGCCATAAAAGGAAAAAACAGTCAATTTCCGGAGCCTTTGATCACTATTTGGGAACCAAAAAGTTATACCTTATTGCTCAATTATTTGGCGCAGGGCTATTCTTGTCCGCGGAAAGTTTTGCTCAATTCTGATATTGAAATTATTGAGATTGAAGATGATTTCATCAGAAACATCAATACGCCCGAAGAATTTAAGGCTGCCCACAAAGAAATAAACGAGGAATAAATCCATTTTAACAGCTCATGAACTTCAATAAAAAAACCTATTTTTTGCGTCAAACTACGTTGCCGGAAATTGGTGAAGCCGGACAAGAACTGTTGCAAAATGCAAAAGTGTTGGTGATTGGTTGTGGCGGATTGGGAAGTCCGGTCGCCATTTATTTGGCGGCAAGCGGTGTTGGCGAACTTCATTTGGTGGATTTCGATACGGTTTCGGTTTCAAATTTGCACCGTCAGGTTTTTTATAAAAAGGAAGATGTTCAGCATCCAAAAGTGGAAGTGCTGGCCAATGAAATAAAGAAAAGAACGCCTTTCACCAAAGTTTCCGTCACCAATGAAGCAGTCACAAAAAATTCCATTTTGGCATTGATTTCATCATTTGATGTGGTGGTTGACGGAACCGATAATTTGCCCGTGAAATATTTGATAAATGATGCTTGTGTTTTGGCGAAAAAACCTTTGGTTTACGGCTCTTTATATAAATTCGACGGCTATGCGGCGACCTTTAATGTGTTGGGTGAAGATGGAAATTATAGCTGCAATTTGCGTGACGCATTTCCCAAAATTGCCACCGATATTCCCAACTGTGAAGAAGCCGGAACGATGAATCCAATTGTTGGGATGATTGCGCTTTTGCAGACAAATGAAGTAATCAAATTAATCACCAAAACGGGTAAATTGCTGACAAACCAATTGCTGATTTACAATGCTTTGGAGAATTCGCAATTCAAAATGAAGCTGAAGAAAAACAACTCTTTAGACATAAATTTTATTTTTGAAAATACTGATTATGTAGCCGAAACCTGCGAAAATCAAGATCCTTCTTTGCTGATTTCTGCTTCTGAATTAAAAGAAAAAATTGACGATTCAACTTTAGAAATTGTGAGTGTACTTAACAATTCCGATGAATTTTTGCCATTCGAAGTGAACCATAAAATGCCTTACAATGCTTTCGATGTTGAAAATTTTCAACCAAATTTTAAAAAACACTATGTGATTGTTTGCAAAAAGGGAATTACCAGCTATGAAATTACATTAAAACTAAAAGAAAAATATCCATTGCTTTCAGTCGTTAGTTTGTCTGAGGGCATCATAAATTATTAAATGCAACATCCGTTAGAATTTTATATAGCTGAAAAAGAGCGCTTTGAGCAGGAACATAAAACGTTAAAAAAGCAATTGGCATTGTCAAGTACCTTGCGGCTGCTCGTTTTTTTAATGGCTGTTGCCGGCATTTATTTCTTTTTTGGCGATGCGAAGGTCATGATTTATGTGGTGGTTATTGCCGCAATTTTGTTCATATATTTATTGAACAAGCATGCCAAATTGCAATATAAAAGCGATCTCAATAAAGCCTTGGTTGAAATTAACAATACAGAAATTAAAGTGTTGAACAGGGACTATTTTTCCTTGAATAGCGGAACCGAATTCATAAATCCCGCACATCCCTTTAGTTATGATATTGATTTGTTCGGCAAAGGATCTTTTTTTCAATACGCCAACCGAACAGTCACCAATGAAGGCCGGCAGGAGTTTGTTGATTTATTGACCAATAACGATATTTTAAACATTACAAATAAGCAGCAAAGCATTAAAGAATTGAGCGAAAAACCAACATGGAGGCAGCAATTTTCTGCCTTGGCAAGTTTGGTGAAAGTGGAACATCCTGCTAAAGAAATTGTTAATTGGATACACAATTACAAATCGGTATTTCCTAAATTTTTGTCCTTTTTGCCCACACTGTTTTCTATAATTTCATTGGTGTTAATTGTGCTTATCGCGATGCAAATGATCCCAGATCAAATTCTGCTAATTTGGATTTTTGTGGGATTGGGAATTTCTGGTGCTTATTATAACAAAGTCAACGAATTATATAAAGAGGCGAGCAATGCCAAAGACACTTTTAAGCAATACCACAAATTGTTGCATGAAATTGAAACAGCTTCGTTTGAATCACAAATTTTGAAAGAAAAGCAACTGGAAATTCAGACAGCATCCCAGAAAGCATCCGTGATTTTTGCTAAATTTTCTAAAATTTTAGACGCTTTTGACCAGCGCAATAACTTGATTATCGCTTTTTTTGGAAATGCTTTTTTATTGCGCGATTTGAAATTGGCCCATAATCTGGAAAAATGGATGGATAGTTATAAAACCAAAGTGGCGGATTGGATCAATGTGATTGCTTTTTTTGATGCGCAAAACTCTTTGGCAAATTTTGCTTTTAACCATCCTAGTTATGTTTTCCCCGAAATAGTGCAGAATAAAAATGTAATTGCTGCCCAAAATTTGGGACATCCATTGTTGAAAGTTTTGCAACGCGTTGACAATGATTTTACCATTGAGAACCAGCAATTTTTTATTGTTACCGGCGCAAATATGGCGGGAAAAAGCACTTTTTTAAGAACAGTTTCATTGTCTATAGTGATGGGAAATATGGGGCTGCCGGTTTGTGCGTCAGCATTCAAATATGCGCCCATAAAATTGATCACCAGTATGCGAACTTCAGATTCTTTGGCCGACAATGAATCGTATTTCTTTTCTGAATTGAAACGATTAAAATTTATTGTTGACGAAATTAAAAATGAAGATTATTTTATCATTTTGGATGAAATTCTAAAAGGAACAAACAGCACGGATAAAGCGATTGGTTCGAAAAAATTTGTACAAAAATTGGTGAGTTCAAAATCTACAGGAATTATCGCCACGCACGATTTAAGTTTGTGTGAAATTGAAAAGGAAATGCCAGAAGTTCAAAATTTTTATTTTGATGCGGAAATTATTGATGATGAATTGTTTTTCGATTACAAACTGAAAGAAGGAATTTGTAAAAATATGAATGCCTCATTCTTGTTGAAGAAAATGGAAATTATTTAGAGATTTTTATCCTATCCCCAACCCTTTCCCAAGGAAAGGGAGTTAAATCCGATTAATTAATTACCCATTGTGGTTATGGGACTTTAAGGATGCGAATTTACCCAAACTTCACCATCATTAAAATGCTCTTTTTTCCAGATGGGAACCGTTTCTTTTAGGGTATCAATGGCAAATTCACAAGCTTCAAAAGCAGCTTTCCTGTGTGCGGAAGAAACAGCGATAATCACTGGAATATCACCAATTTGCAATTCACCAACCGCATGATGAATGGCTATTTTATGGATTTGAAATTTTGTCAAAGCCAAATCTGCAATTTTTTGCATTTCCTTTAAAGCCATTGGTTCGTAAGCACTGAAATCCAATAGGGAAACCTCCTTATTTTTTGTTGAATTGCGAACAGTGCCCACAAATAAGGCAATGCCGCCACAAGCATCATCCTGCACAAAATCATAACAATCTTGAAGATTCAATTTTTCCGAAGTAATTAAAACAGCAGTATTTTTCATAATTAATTTTTTAATTTCCTCTTGGGGATCAGGGTTTTTTTATCCTCCGCTTACCGGCGGAATGATTGCCACCACATCATTTTCTTTTAAAACCAAATCATCTTCGGCATATTCTTCATTTACGGCAATGGCAAATTCTTCGATATTTTTTAATTTTGGATACCTAATCAGCAATTCCTTTTTTAAAGCCAGAACAATTTCAGCCGAATTCAATTCATAAAAAATTGAATTTTCACCAACCAAATCGGTTGCAATCCCAAAAAATAACAATTGAATTTTCATGGCTTCTATTTCTGCAAAAATAAATTATTTCTGCTTAAAAAAGGCACTTCATTTAAAATAGGTCTAAATAATCTGTTGCGTGATGTTTATCACAAAACTAACATTTACATTCGCTAAATTTGTTGTAGTTCAAAATATTTTCAAAAATATGAAGTATGGTTTTATAATCGACAATCGCAAATGCATTGGTTGTCACGCTTGTACAACAGCCTGTAAATCAGAACATGATGTGGCTATTGGAGTAAACAGAACCTACGTGAAGCAGGTTGAAAAAGGAGAATTTCCAAATACGCGAAGAATTTTTTCCGTGATGCGCTGTAACCATTGCACCGACGCCCCTTGCGTGGAAATTTGTCCGGTTCAAGCGCTTTACACCCGTGAAGACGGGATTGTGGATTTCGACAACAACCGTTGCATTGGTTGTAAATCTTGTATGCAGGCTTGTCCGTACGACGCCTTGTATATTGATCCCGATACACATACGGCTGCAAAATGCAATTATTGTGCACACAGGGTAGATGTTGGCCGAGAGCCGGCATGTGTTTCTGTTTGCCCAGAACATGCCATTATTGCCGGTGACATGCACAATCCGAACACGGAGATTTCGCAATTGTTGGCGCGCCAAGCGGTGAAAGTTCGCAAGCCGGAAAAAGGGACAAATCCTAATTTATTTTATATAGATGCAGACGATTCCTCTTTGGTGCCTGAAGCAACCGACAAATCGGGTCCAAGTATTTGGAGTTCACAAGCGCGTGGTGTTGGTCATTTTGCGAAAGCTGCAGAAAAAATGATGTATAGCAATAAAGAGTTCGATTTATTGCAGATGACTATAGACAATGATATTGAAGCTGCGTACCAAAGAAAAGACAGTGAAAATCCAAATTATATAGATGTATTGAACGGGAAAGCCCGCAGGGTTTATGATACGCCGGATAAAGGAATATTGTGGGGTTGGGAAGTTTCCACCTATGTGTTTACCAAAGCCATCGCTGCAGGCGCTTTTTTAATTCCGTTTTTGGCTATTCTTTTGGGATATGATGTGTCGCCAACCGCCAAATTATGGTCGGCAGGAATTTCGTTGGTTTTCTTAGTGTTAACAGGGTTATTTTTGGTGATGGATTTAGACCGACCAGACCGATTTTTAAATGTTTTATTGCGTCCGCAATGGAATTCTTGGTTGGTGAAAGGTGGTTATACACTTACTGTTTTCGGATTGTTGGTAACAGTTTGGGGAGTAATGACATTTTTCGAAATAGAAACCGGTGAAACTGTTTTATTATGGATTACCGCAGTTTTTGCAATATTGTTGGCAATTTATACAGCGTTCTTGTTTGCCCAGGCAAAAGGTCGCGATTTTTGGCAAAGTCCAACTTTGCCGCTGCATATGTTGGTGCACAGCGTTATGGCGGGAACTGCAATTTTTGTGATTGCTTCTT
>Ga0156193_154_pt1 | contig 61936 bp, 58 predicted proteins | sample RifCSPlowO2_12_FD_107846 | JGI IMG/M metagenome (GOLD analysis project Ga0156193, IMG submission 107846) | Flavobacteria bacterium RIFCSPLOWO2_12_FULL_35_11
CATCGTTGCCCAAAAGAACCAAATGTTCAATCAAAATGATTTCTTTAACGGAGATTTCCTAATCGGTTTCAACATTACAAGAAATTATAATTTTTAAGAGTTTTTCAAATAAACTTCAAAAAAAAAGCTTCATAAATTAAAATTTATGAAGCTTTTTTTATTTTCTTTAAATGCTATTTTATAGCGTATCTTTTCAAAACCCATATTTCACTTTATACTATTTTATGTAACAAAGATTTCATCGTTATGTAACTAAACTAGCATAAAAAATAGTAAAAAATAAGTGTGATCCTTGTTAAAAAATTACAAGTATCTGTTTTTCAATTATTTAAAAATTAAACAACCCTGATTTTTATCATAGAAAAACAACATCCATGTTTATATTTTTATAAAACATTAAAAACAAAAATTTCTAAATATTATATGAAAATTATAAATTAATTGTCTCATTGATATTTTGGCAATTGTATCGGTTTAATTCCGGAATAAAATTACTTAGCGCCAAGATGATATCATTAGCAAATATTTCATAATTACAATCAATATTAAAAGAATCAACAATTATTAATAAACTTAAGCTTAACTTAAACAGAAAAGCTTCATAAAATTCAAAATAATTTTTTAAATTGCTTTACCGTTTAAATACTACTAATTATGGATGAAAAAACTAAAAAAGGAACACAAATCTCAAGAAGAGGTATCCTGCCACTCTTAGGAAGCACTTTGCTGCTTCCACTTCTAGGATTTGGAAAAACATCAACTATTGATGAAATTATTGTCTCAGACGAAAATGAAGAATACCAAACTTTGTTAAAGCCCGATGGTACTGCGGTTAGAGTTAAAGTGAGTACTGTAAAAAATTCAAAAATTATTCAAAAGAACATTTCTAATGAATCATTTCTTAATTGGTTAGGCAGAAAACTTTAATGTCTTTTAATTACTACTTTGTATGAAAAATAACAACACTGATTCAAGGCGTAAATTTCTTGATAAAGGATTAAAATTGGGTCTGATTACGGCAATCGGCGCAATTGGACTAACTAAAATTGCGTCGAAATTAAACGCAAAAAATAGTGAAGCTTCAACCGGTAAAATGGAACTAATGACTACTGATGGAACTATCATTGAGGTAGATTCTTCAGAAGTTATGGAAATGGACCATTCCAAAAAGCAAAAAAAGCAAGAGGAACAGGAAGCATATGACGTTCGGGAAGGTATGCCAAACCGAAAATTTGTCATGGTGATAGATTTAGCAAAATGTAAAAATGCTTTAAAATGCCAAACTGCCTGCAACAAACAACATTACATTACTGGTGAACATGCCTGGCTTAAAGTTTATAAAATGCAAGAAGATGAAGATACAGCACCTTATTGGATGCCAACCACCTGTATGCATTGCGATCACCCGGCCTGTGTAACTGTTTGCCCGGTTGATGCCACTTTTAAAAGAAGAGACGGACTGGTTTTAATTGACAATGAGCGTTGTATTGGATGTAGATTCTGTATGGCAGCTTGCCCTTATTCAACTCGTGTATTTAACTGGAGTGAACCAAACCAAGGCGAAATTACTATGCTTATGGAAATGGAACACCAAACAGAGCATAACTCTGCTGAATTTGCCGGTTTGCCTAGCGTTAAAGGAACCGTTGATAAATGCGATTTTTGTCCGCACACAATAAAAGATAATGAATTGCCTCACTGTGTTACAGCTTGTCCAAACGGCGTATTTTATTTTGGTGATAAATATGAAGACACAGTTACCAATGGAGAAGAAACACTTAGATTAAGTGAATTATTAAAAGAAAAACATGGCTATCGATTAATGGAGGGCTTGGGAACAAAACCAAGTGTTTTCTATTTGCCGCCTGTTGACAGATTGGTAGATTTTAAAGAGGGATTAGAAAGTTTCACTGATTATAAATCTGTCGATAAACCTGAATAAATATGAAAAATTACGACAAATTACTTAACGATTTAGCTCCGCAAAAATTTGGAAAAAAAGGCGTTATATGGACAATTACTTTAATTGTTTTAATAGTATTGGGAATTATAGCCTATATAGATCAAATTATAAAAGGTCAAGTGGTAACCAACATGAATGATTATGCATTGTGGGGAGTATATATTTCAAACTTTGTGTTTTTTGTGGCAACAAGTTTTGTTGGTACAGTTACTGTAGCCGTTTTAAGGCTGACTAAAAATACTTGGAGAACACCAGTTGTTAGAATTGCTGAAATCATTTCTGTATCAGCAATTATTATGGCGGGTATCACCATTACGATTGATATGGGCAGACCAGATAGGTTGATGAATCTATTTATTCACGGAAGAATGCAATCTCCTATTACTTGGGACGTTATCATCATTCCAACTTATATTATGGTCAGTTTACTGTTATTATATTTCCCTTTACTGCCAGATTTTGGGCTGCTAAGCAAATATTATAAAGACAAAAAACCAACACTAAGTAAATGGTATGGAAAACTTTCGTTGAATTGGACAGGAAGTGAAGCCCAAAAAGAGATTCAACTAAAATCAATAAGTATCATTGCCATTTTAATTATTCCTGTTGGTTTTATGTTACAAACTATTGACGCATGGCTATTTTCGACACTGTTTAGAGTGGGTTGGGATAGTACCAACTTAGGTGCCTATTTTATTTCAGGAGCCTCTGTTGCCGGTGTTGGAGCATTGGTGTGCGTTGTGTATGTTCTTCAAAAAGTATACAAATTAGAAGATTACATTACCGACCTTCATTTTGATAAACTGGGAAAATTTCTGGTATTAACCTGTTTAATTTACTTGTACTTTAACTTGAATGAATATTTAATACCTCAACTTACTTCAAAAAAAGAAGCAACTACGCACATAAATGTATTGCTTACTGGACAATTTGCCCCTTTATTTTGGTTTGTAATTATTGGCGGTCTAATTATTCCTGTTATTGTTTTATTATTTAAAAAGGGAAGAAAACCTTTTCCTATGTTTATTATTGGTTTATTGGTGGTTACAGGATCTTGGTGGAAACGTTACCTAATTGTAACACCAACCTTATTGCATCCCTTTTTACCAATACAAGGTGTACCAGAAGAATGGCGTCACTATTTCCCAAGTTTGCACGAATGGCTAATTACCATCGGAACTTTAGCGATGTCGCTGTTAATAATAACAATATTGGTAAGATATGTGCCTATTGTTCCTATTGTAAGGACTGCCGAAGAACGAGAAGAATTAGAACTAAATAAAAACACTGCAAAATGAGAAATCCATTGATAATACGCCACTTTTTTCTTGTTGTATTAAGTGTGTTTTTATGCACTTCAGTTTTTGCACAAGACAAGGTTAGATTAAAAGCCGAATATGTTAAAGTTATGAACGAAGGCGTTTATTTTGACATACAAGCCACAGCGAAAGTAAATGATGAAAATGTAAACGTTTCTAAAATTGAATTAGTCATTTATAATTTGGTGGGAGATGAACAAGTGGAAATAGGTAAAACTATAACCAATATGCAGGGCAAAAGCAGATTTGCGCTAAAAGATATAAATTCTATAAAGCCAGATTCATCCAATACTTACAACATAGACATTTCATTTGCCGGAAATGATAAATTCTCTGATGCTTCAAAAAGCATAAGCTTTAAAAATGCCGATATTGAGGCTAAATTAGTTAGCATTGACAGTGTTTATTATGTGACCGCAACTCTAATAGATAAATCAACAGATAGTTTAGTTGTTGGTGAATCTCTAAAGGTTCAAATACAAAGAATGTTTAAAGCATTACCCATTGGTGAAGAATTTAATGAAACTGACGAGGATGGCACAATACTTGTACCTATTCCTGAAGGAATACCTGGTGTTGACGGAATACTGGCTATTGAAGTGGTTCTGAGTGAAAGTGAAGAATTTGGAACTGTAAAAGCAATCGTTAATGCCCCAATCGGAAAACCTGTAGTTGACGAATCAACTTTTGATGAAAGAACTATGTGGTCACCAAGAAGTAAAACACCTTTATTCTTGCTTATATTTCCGAATTTATTGATATTCGCAATATGGGGAATAATAATTTATTTAATTACCAATTTATTTAAAATAACAAAATCCTAAAATTAAAAACATGAAAACATTTAAAATTTTAACAATTATCGGAATTCTTTCTTTTGCATTTTACTCATTTACAAGTCTAGCACAAGAACCTTGGAAAGCACCTGCAAAATATCAAACAATGAAAAATCCTATCGCTAAAAAAACAGATGCTGCGATTGGAAAATCATTATACACCAAACATTGCAAATCATGTCACGGTGCTGAAGGTTTTGGAGATGGTCCAAAAGCTAAAGAAATGAAAGGTGATTTAGGCGATTTTTCAACTAAAAAATTCCAAGCACAAAGTGATGGTTCATTATTCTATAAAACTTCTACTGGAAGAGAAGATATGCCAGGATTTACAAAAAAAATCCCTTCAGATGATGACAGATGGTTAATCGTTAATTACATGAGAACATTAGCTGAATAATCTAAGATTGCGTAAATCAAAAAAACCGAACAATATGTTCGGTTTTTTTATGCCTAATAATTTCACACTTCAGAACTAACTTTCAAATTATGTTTGTGAAAAATGAATTTCATTGAAAATATATTCACAAAACTGCTTTTACATTCGTATTCCCTGCTCCTATTTGCTTGCTTTCTTCATATCAAATCTACTTTCCATTCTTCAAAAAAACCTTTTAATACGTTCGTAATTCAATATTAAGGATCATTTTAAAATGCATTCAATTATGGTTCTATTCCATCGTTACCTATTTTATGACAGCTCCCTAATTTGCTTTTTATTAAAAAAATTAATCACTTAACAATTCCTTTATATTTTTAATTAAGCCATGCTTCTATTCAGCAAAACTGAGAAAATCAAGGCCATATACATAATTTAAATTGTTATGTGACTTTTATTTCATAAGGTTTATTTAAATTTTTGTATGGTAATCTTCGTATAAATGACTTATATCATCATTTGATTAGCTATCTGGTGGTAAATTTATATGTGCAAAATTAGCATATCCATAAATATGGATATCCAATTTTATGAAATATAAAAATAAACGATTTAAAAGCGCCTATTAAATAGGAATTCCAGTTTAAATCGATTGAACTTAACCAAAATAAAATGAAAAAAAACAAAACAGAAGAAGGTGGAACCGACAGACGTAAATTCCTAAAATTGGGATTAATGACTAGTCTCACAGCAATTGCAGGCGCTTCAATTGTAACAAACTTAGCAGCGCAAGAAGAAGAAAAAGAACCCTCAGGCGAAGTAATTAGATTATTAACCCCTGAAGGAAAAATAGTAGAAGTAAATGCATCTAATATCAACAAATATCCTGAAGCCCTTATAACTCCAGCGGAATCCAGAATTGGAATACCTGACCGGAAATTCGTAATGGTTATTGATTTGGCCAAATGTAAAAACGCCAGAAAATGTGTTGAAGAATGTCAAAAGGCACACAAATTAGATGATCACCAAGAATTTATAAAAATTCAACTTATTCAAAATCATGAAGAAGGTGAACCTTATTGGTTTCCTAAACCTTGTTTTCATTGTGATGAACCTCCTTGTGTTATCGTCTGCCCAACCGGAGCTACATTTAAAAGAGATGACGGTATCGTTCTCGTAGACAATACCCGCTGTATTGGATGTAAATTTTGCGTCACAAGTTGTCCATATTCTGCACGACAGTTTAACTGGGGACACAAAGAAAAATTCGACGATAAAAGCCAACCTTATTCTCCTGAAACAGGTGTTCCTGCAGCAGAAGGAACTGTAATGAAATGTGATTTTTGTCCAGATTTATTGCGCCAAGGAGAATTGCCGCATTGTGCAAAAGCCTGCCCGATGGGTGTTATTTATTTTGGCGACAAAAATGAAGATATTGTTACCAATGGTGAAGAAACAGTTCGCTTCTCCCAATTAATTAATGACCGCGGCGGATATCGCCATTTGGAACATTTGGGAACCAAACCTAATGTATATTATTTACCGGCAGTAAACAGACAGTTCCCTTTAGAACGAGGATTTAATATTGATGAAGAAATAGTGGAACGCTATAAAGATGTGCCTTATGTACAGGAACTAAAAAAACAAGGTAAAATTTAATACTGATAATTATGAATATAGATACTAGAAAAAGAGAATTGGTTAAAGAACTTTCTCCGATGCTTGAAAAATCCAGTTTGTTATCCAAAATTTGGATTATATCATTGATTTCCATAATATTAGTGGGACTTTACGCATTTATTCTTCAATTAAGTAACGGACATGAAGTTACCGGGATGAGGGATAATGTAGTTTGGGGAATATATATTGTAAATTTTATATTTTTTGTTTGCCTTAGTTATTCAGGAGCATTTATTGCAGGGGTATTGCACTTTTTTGAAACACCCCTAAAAAATTCCATTGCGAGAATCGTTGAAATTACCACGGTTTTATCTTTAATAATTGGGCCGGTTTTTATCTTATTGTGTATTGGTCGATTGGACAGGCTGTATTATTTATTCCTATATCCTAGAATTCAGTCTCCAATTTCATGGGATATTATTGCCATTCTTACAGATCTTATTGGCTGTTTTGTTTATTTGTACTTAACTTTTATTCCAGATTTGGCCATTTTAAGAGACGCATCAAAAGAAAATGCAGAAGTTCCAAAATGGCGAAAAAAAATGTATAAATTCTTAGCTATAGGCTATCAAGATACACCAACCCAGCATGAAAGACTGCATAAAATTATCAGAATCATGTCAGTGATGATTATCGCAATGGCCATTGTAGCTTATTCGGTGCTTGCCTGGATTTTCAGCTTAACAGTACAACCGGGCTGGAACAGTTCCATTTTTGCGCCATATTTTATAATTTCGGGATTATATTCAGGAATTGCGGTAATCATAATAGCAATGTATATTATTAGAAAATTCTATAAATTAGAAAAGTACATCACTAAAATACATTTTTTCGCCGGCGGGGTAATATTGTTGATATTCTCTTTATTATATGGTTACTTTACGTTTTCCGAATATTTTTCAAGATGGTTTAGCCATAAAAAACATGATGTCGATTTATTAAACACCTTATTTTCAAGATATTTTTGGCAATTTATTTTCGCAAATTATTTTGGAATTTTAATGCCGATAGCAATTTTATTCTTTAAAAAATTAAGAACTGTAAAATTGGTAACTATCGCAGCTATTATTTCAGTATTAGGGATATGGTTAAATAAATATTTGATTGTGGTGCCAACTTTAGAAACACCATACTTGCCAATTCAAGACACCAGAGCCGAATTTGTGCATTACTCAGCTACTTGGGTAGAATATTCTCTAAGCTTGACAGGTATTGCAGCTTTTTGTTTGTTTTTTACGCTTATCCTAAAATTTGTTCCGGCAATTCCAATGTCAGGAATTATCGATCTGGAAAAAAGAAAACAATTGAAGAGAAAAAAGGATAATCAATTGGCAACTGAGCTTTAAAAAATAAAATTATGAAAAGTAATCTATTTAAATATACAAAAATTACTGCTTTTTTAGCCGTCTTGCTATTCAGCATTAATAGCAATGCCCAAGAAAAAGACGCAAGTAATTACGACATGTCGTTTGAATTTAAAACTATAAAACAAGACGATAATTCTCGTTTGCTTGAAGCAAATTTTAACGGTAAAAATATAGAAGACAGGAAAGATATTATTCCAATGTTTAATGCAGAAATTAAATTTTTCAATGTTTTAAATGAAGAAGAAGTTTTGTTGGGTACTGCCAAAACATCAAAAGAAGGAATTGCACAATTTACGCTTCCTGAAAATCAAAAATATTTGACAGACGAAAATGGAAATATCAATTTGATAGCACGTTTTGAAGGCAATGATGCCGTGGCAGAATCTTCCGCAGAAATAATTGTTAAAAACATTAAACTAGCACTTAATTTAGAAGAAATAGACAGTGTTAAAACAGTTTTGGTAACCGCTTTCACCTTTGATGAATCAGGCACTGAAATTCCTCTGGAAGAAACTGATGTTATTATTTATGTTCAAGGAATGTTTTCAAAAATGAAAATTGCCGAAGGAACCATAAGCGAAGGCGCATTTGAATTTGAAATGCCTACAGATTTACCAGGTGATTCAAATGGCAATTTAACCGTCTTTTCAATTATTGAAGGAAATGAGCAATATGGAACTGTAATCCAAAAGAAAAACATCAAATGGGGTGTCTTTCAAAAACAAATAAAAGAGAATCAAAATACTTTATGGTCAAGCGCTGCTCCTGTATGGATGTATGTGGTATTAACCATTTTATTGGTTGGTGTTTGGGCAAACTACATTTATACCATCATAAATTTATTTAAAATCAAAAAAGAAGGCCAGGATATAGAATTAGAAACTGAATCATAAAAGGTAATAATACCGCCTAAAGTGTATGTAACTATTTTAAAAACAAAAATTAATATAAATTCAAAAAACAATGAAAACAGTAAAATTTTTAATGATTATCGGAATAATTAGTGTTGGACTTTTATCCTTTACTAAATTAACGCAAACAGAGTGGAAAGTTCCTGCTAAATACCAAACAATGAAAAACACGCTTGAAGCCAGTAAAGCAAATATAGCTTTAGGAAAAACCCTATATGCAAAACACTGTAAATCTTGCCACGGAAGTACAGGTTTAGGTGATGGAACAAAAGCGGGTGAAGTTGATGGCGATTTAGGTGATTTTTCATCTAAAAAATTTCAGGCACAAACTGATGGCGCATTATTTTACAAAAGCTACATTGGAAGAAATGACATGCCGAACTATGAAAAGAAAATTACCGACAAAGATGATGTTTGGGCAATCATTCATTATGTAAGAACATTAAAAAAATAATTTTTAATGATAAGATTCAGGTAAATAATCTGGATTAAGTGCTTAATAAAAAAGGTTTGGCTTTCGCTAAACCTTTTTTTGTATTTTATTAAAATCGATTTCTTCTATATAAAAAAACTAGCTATCGCTTCAAAAAATAGATGAATAATGTAAGTTTCTTTTAAAATTGTGTAACAAATGTTGCAACTTAAACAGTTAAATTTGTATCTTATAATAAACATTCTATTAATCAATAAAACGAAATAAAATGAAAAAACTATTTATTTTCGCAATTTTAAGCACAATGTTGCTTTTTCAAAATTGTGGTCCAAAAGAAAAACAGGAAGTAACAACAACTCCTAATGATTCCATTGTTACTGAAACTATAATTATTGACACTATTGCTGGAACTGAAGTTATAGAAGAAGAATTAACTTCTGAAAATGTCCCTGCTGATAAGTCAACAACTGTTACAAAAGTTACGACAAAGGAACCAGGAAAAGTAGTTACCCAAAAAACAACTGAAACGAAAGTGGGAGAAGACACAAAAGTAGAAGTTGTGACAAAAGTAGTTATTGCTGACGAACCTAAAAAAGTTGTCGTAGCCGAAACACCCGTAAAAGTAACGGTTCAAGAACCAAAAGTTACCACAAGCACTTCAGCTTGGGTAGTTCCTGCTAAATACCAAACAATGAAAAACCCAACAGATCCAAAAGTAGATTTGGCAATTGGAAAATCGTTATACGGTAAACATTGTAAATCTTGTCACGGTAGTGAAGGTTTTGGCGATGGTGTAAAAGCCAAAGAAATGAAAGGTGATTTAGGCGATTTTTCAACCAAAAAATTCCAATCACAAACTGATGGCGCATTATATTATAAAACCACTTTTGGTAGAGATGATATGCCTGCATTTAACAAAAAACTTCCTTCAGATGAAGACAGATGGCTAATTGTTAATTATCTGAGAACGTTATAACAATAAGCCAAAAAATATATGGCATAAAAAAAAGCCGAACAAATTGTTCGGCTTTTTTATGCTATATTGTCATTGAGAATATCCGAATATCGGGCTGATTTTCAACCAGCCTTAAATCAAATGCCATGCAAATATTTCGCACAAACATCCTTCCGGCTTCCTTTACAATAATTTTGTTATCAGAAACGTCAATTAGGCCGTCATCAATAATTTCTCCTAATCGCTCAATTATTTCATTTTTAACTTGGGTTGTTAAACCAATATTCCACTCCGTTTCCAAATTACACATCAAATTTAATATGTGTTTTCTTATGATCAAATCAGTATCTGTTAACAAATGCCCTCTAAATACTGGCAATTCACCTTTATTTACGCGGTCTGTATAATCATCAATTTCCTTTTCATTTTGCGCAAATGCATACCAGGAATCGCTAATGGAAGACATTCCCAAACCAATCATCAATTCGGTTTTACCAGCTGTATAGCCCATAAAATTACGATGCAGTTTTTTGGCTTTCATCGCTTTGTGCAGCGAATCACTTGGCAATGCAAAATGATCCATCCCTATTTCAACATAACCATTGTCAAAAAACAATTGTTTTCCCAATTCATATAAACGGCGTTTTTCATCGTCTTTAGGCAAATCATGGTCATCAAAACCTCTTTGTCCCACGCCTTTTATCCAAGGCACATGGGCATAACTGTAATAGGCAATTCTATCCGGTTTTAATGTGATGGTATTTTTAATGGTATTTCTGATGCTTTCTTCAGTTTGAAAAGGCAATCCAAAAATTAAATCGTGGCTTATGGATTCATATCCTATTTTTCTTGACAAATCATGAACTTTTTTTACCTGCTCAAAACTTTGAACTCTATGAATCGCTTTTTGAACAATAGGATCATAATCTTGAATGCCAAAGCTGTTTCTTCGAGAACCTAAATCGTACATCGTTTGCAATTGATCTTCTGAAGTATGGTTTGGGTGACCTTCATAACTAAAGTCGAAAATCTCAAATTTATCAGCTCTTTTAAAAATTCCGTTGATTAATTTTCTTAAATTTTCAGAAGAAAAAAATGTTGGCGTACCGCCTCCCAAATGGATTTCCCTGATTTTTGGACGTTTCCCCAACAAATCGCAATACAAATCCCATTCCTTTAAAACAGTTTCTATATATGGCTGTTCAACTTCATGGCGCTTGGTAATTTTTTTGTGGCAAGCACAAAATGTGCACAAACTTTCACAAAATGGAAGATGAATGTATACGCTTATTCCTTCACTGTCATTGCTTTCATTAAAAGATTTCACCACGGTTTTTTTCCAGTCTTCTATTGCAATCCCTTCTTTGTCCCAAAAAGGAACAGTTGGGTAGCTGGTGTATCTTGGGCCAGGAATATTGTATTTTTGAATTAAAGTTGAATTCATTTTTTTAGTTTTTAGTATTCAGATTTTTGCAGTAAGTTTTGAACCTCTTATAAAATCTAGCTTTTGTATTCTTTTACCGCATCAATAAACGCTCCTGCATTTTCTAACGGCGTGTTTGGTAAAATTCCATGGCCTAAATTAACGATGTATTTATCTTTTCCGAAATCGTTGATCATTTGGGTCACTATTCTTTTAATTTCTTTTGGAGGCGACAACAAACGCGCCGGATCCATATTACCTTGCAAAGTGATATTTCCTCCTGTGAATTTTCTTGCCATTTGCGGCGTAATTGTCCAATCCACACCCAATGCCGAAGCATTCGATTTCGACATTTCTTCCAAAGCAAACCAACACCCTTTTCCAAAAGCAATTACCGGAGCATCATCTTTTAATGCTTCAATAATTTGGTTAATATAGTTCCATGAAAATTCCTGATAATCAACAGGAGAAAGCATTCCTCCCCAAGAATCAAAAATCTGAACCGCATCAACACCTGCTTTTACTTTTTCTTTTAAATAAGCGATGGTGGTATCGGTAATTTTTTGCAATAAGGTATGTGCCGCAATTGGTTGGGTAAAACAAAATTCTTTTGCGATATCATAGGTTTTAGAACCTTGGCCTTGCACGCAATAACATAAAATTGTCCATGGAGAACCCGCAAAACCAATTAACGGAACTTCATTATTCAGCATTTGTTTGGTAATTTTAATGGCGTCCATGACATATTTTAATTCAACAGTAACATCCGGCACAATTACGGCATCCACATCTTTTTGGGTACGAATTGGGTTTGGCAACCAAGGGCCAGTTCCTTCTTTCATTTCCACCTCAATATTCATTGCCTGCGGAATCACTAAAATATCAGAAAATAAAATAGTGGCATCCATTCCAAATCTGCGATAAGGCTGCAAAGTAATTTCTGAAGCCAATTCAGGAGTTCTACAACGGGTAAAAAAATCGTATTTATCACGAATTTCTCTAAATTCCGGTAAAAATCGCCCTGCCTGACGCATCATCCAAACTGGCGGACGTTCAACTATTTCTCCTTTTAAGGCTCTTAAATATAAATCGTTTTTGATCATTTTATTAGTATTTTGGTATTTTAGTAATTTAGATTATCGGATTTTTTTGGGCGTTCCTTTCAGGCCGCGCCATCCGCTATATCTTTTTTTCCATTTCATTTCAAAAAATGATGCCGCTACTGTCGCTAACGCAAATCAATTTTCAATGATGCTAACTTTTTGCAGCCACCGCTTTCATTGCAATATCTATGGCAGCTTTCACTTTGTAAATATCTCTTTTGCTAATTGCGGTTCCTAAAAACCAGGCTTCAAATTGAGACGGAGGCAAAAACACGCCATGTTCCATCATTTTCCAAAAGAATATTTTAAATTTATTGGTATCACTGGTGAGTGCTGTTTTAAAATCAACCACCGGTGTTTTTGTGAAAAATGCCGAAATCATTGATCCAAATCGGTTTACCTGTAAATCGATACCATTTTTTTTCGCTGCATCCAATAAAGACCGCTCTAAAAAAGAAGCCGTTTTTTCAAATTTTTCGTACGGATTTTGTTTTTTCAATTCAGTTAAAGTGGCAATTCCGCATGCCATAGCGATTGGATTGCCCGATAAAGTTCCTGCCTGATAAACATCTCCCAAAGGCGAAACCATTTCCATGATTTCATTTCTGGCACCATAAGCGCCAACCGGAAAACCTCCTCCGACAACTTTTCCCAAACAAGTGATATCTGCTTGTACGCCCAGCAATTCCTGGGTGCCACCAAATTTTGAACGAAAACCGGTCATCACTTCATCAATAATTAAAAGAACACCGCTTGCTTTGGTTAAATCTCTTAATTCTTCCATAAATTCTTTGGTAGGATTTACAACACCCATATTGCCCGCTATTGGTTCAATAATGATGGCGGCAATATCATCATGCTTCGCCAAATGTTGCTCAACACTGTCAATATTGTTGTATTCTGCAACCAATGTATTTGCAACCGCTTCCGGCGGAACACCTTTACTTCCAGGGATGCTCAACGTTACCAAACCTGAACCGGCGGCAACCAGCATATCATCCGCGTGCCCGTGATAACAGCCCGCAAATTTGATTATTTTATTTTTTCCTGTGAAAGCCCTGGCCAAACGAATGGCGCTAAAAACAGCCTCCGTTCCCGAACTCACAAAGCGCACTTTATCCATTCCCGGGAATGCATCACAAACAATTTTGGCCAATTTAATTTCGCCCACTGTTGAAGCGCCAAAAGTAGTTCCTTTTGTTAGTGCTTTTTTTACGGCCGATTCAACTTTACTGTTTCTGTGTCCTAAAATCATTGGCCCATAGGATAAAACCAAATCGATGTATTCGTTTCCGTCAACATCGATAATTTTACTGCCTTTTGCCCTGTCAATAAATATAGGAACACCACCAACAGATTTAAAAGCCCTAACAGGAGAGTTTACCGCTCCCACTAAATTCTTTTTCCCTTTTGTATATAATTCTACTGATTTTTCTAGTTTCATTTTGTTAGTAGTTAGCTGTAATTAACGTTTCAATAATAGTTTGGCGACGTCTTTTGCAAAATAAGTAATAATAATGTCGGCTCCTGCCCTTTTCATGGACAGCAAACTTTCCATCATAACCCTATCGCCATCAATCCAGCCTTTTTCGGCAGCTGCTTTAATCATAGCATATTCACCGCTCACATTGTAGCAGGCAACCGGACGGTCGAAATTATTCTTTACGTCTCTTATGATATCCAAATAAGCCAAAGCCGGTTTTACCATCAAAATATCGGCACCTTCCTGATCGTCATAAGTTGCTTCACGCAAGGCTTCATCTCTGTTTGACGAATCCATTTGGTAAGTTCTTCGGTCTCCAAAAGTTGGTGCAGAATCTGCAGCGTCCCTAAACGGACCGTAATATGCCGATGCGTATTTTACCGCGTACGACATAATAGGAAGATCGTAAAAACCTGTATTGTCCAACGCTTCCCTTATGGTTGCAATCATACCGTCCATCATTCCCGAGGGCGCCACCATATCCGCTCCTGCTTTTGCGTGAGAGATTACTTGTTTGGCGATATTTGGCAAAGTAGCATCATTGTCAACATCGTTATCGTGAATTACGCCACAATGACCGTGACTGGTGTATTCGCAAAAACAAACATCGGTAATGACATATAAATTCGGATAATTTTTTTTGATGAAACGGATGGCATTTTGCATAATTCCGCTGTCGTTCCAGGTTTCAGAACCAATTTCATCTTTTTTTGAAGGAATTCCGAAAAGTAATACTGCCGGAATATCCAATGCAACCACTTCATCCAGTTCTTTTGAAATTCTGTCTAATGACCATCTTTTGATTCCTGGCATGGAAACAATTTCAGTTTCAATATTTGTCCCTTCCTCAATAAACAAAGGATAAATTAAATCGTCAACGGTAAGTCTGTTTTCCCTTACCAAACGACGAATATTTTCAGTTTTACGAAGGCGTCTTGTTCTATTCATAATCAAAATATTGATTTACAGATTTTATTACATTTTCAACTGTTGGTTCATCGGCCACAAATACATTTTCAAAATCATCGATGGCTTCAGCAGCGGTGGTATTTCCAATACAAAAAGCCACGCTTTGGGTATCGGTATTTTTTAATAAATAACTTTTTACTGATGACGGACTAAAAAACAGGATGCCATCATAGATGTTTTTTATTTTTACAGGTTTGAAATTGGTTGAATAAACTTCAATTTCATTGACCTTAATATTGTTTTCAGTTAATATTTCCGGAAGTTCATTGCGTCTTAAATTTCCGCAGAAAAAATAAACCTCCTCAATGTTTTTATTCAGCAGTATTTCATCTGCCAATTCTTCTGCTGAATGCGCTATTACGGTTACTTTAACGTTTTTCTCCTCTAAAAATTGCGCCGTTTTATCGCCAACGCAATACACATTTTCAAATTGTAACTCTTCCGAAGAAAACTGGCTAAAAACACCAATAACGGCATTTTTACTGGTGAAAACTGCGTTTTTGATTGGATTGGTTAATTTAATTGACGTGTTAAAAGAAATTTCTATCAGTTCAATTTCATCGACTGTAAAATTATTCAGAAGTTCCTTTTGGGCTGCGGAAAGTTTTTTGGTTGACAGGATTTTTTTTTTGGTATTCATCTATTTCTTCATTTCAGCTTTTATGCTTTCCATTAATTTTTTTCCGCCTTTATTCAGTACTTCTTCCGCGCAAATTTTACCCAGGCTATTCCATTCACTCAATGGAACAGATTTTTTAACTTCAACCTTTTCTGAACCGTCAATGGCAATTAAAATTCCTTTAAAACTGATGGTTTCGCCAGTTATTTTAGCGTTTCCGCCTATTGGTGCGGTACATCCGCCTTCCAGTGTTTTCATAAACTGACGTTCAACAGCAACAGCCATTTCAGTGTTTTTATGATTTATTTGAGCGCAAATTTCAAGTATTTTGGCATCAGCTTTTAAAGCAGTGATCATAATGGCGCCTTGTGCAGGTGCAGGAATCATCCAATCCAACATCATATGATTTTCAGGAAGCAATTCAATGCGTTCCAATCCGGCTGCGGCAAAAATAGCTCCGTTCCAATTGTTGTCAATTAGCTTTTGCAAACGCGTATTTACGTTTCCCCTTAAATCGGTAATGGTATGTTTTGGATATTTATGCAACCATTGTGCGGTTCGTCGTAAACTTCCAGTGGCTATAATGGCGTTTTCTTCATTTTTTAAAAAATCTGTATTGTTTTTAAGCACCAAAACATCGCTGATATTCGCTCTTTCCAAAACGGCCGCCTGTGCAATTTTTTCATGCAAATCGGTTGGAACATCTTTTAAAGAGTGCACCGCGATATCAATTTCTCCGCGAAGCATCGAGTTATCCAGCGTTTTTGTAAACAAACCGAAACCGCCTATTTGATGCAAAGGCTTGTCTAAAACCTCATCGCCGGTTGATGTTATTTCTATAATTTGCGCTTGATATCCTAAATTTTCAAGTTGTGCTTTTACTAAATTTGCTTGCCATAATGCGAGTTGACTTGCTCTTGTTCCTATTCTAATCATTCTCATTTAAGATCATCTCTTTAATATTAAACATTTTACTGATAACGCTAATGCTTAAATCAACCGAAGTGTCTTCATCTTTTAAATGTTTAACAAATTGTGTGGTAATCTTTTGAATCATGCGGTTTGTTATGTACTCGGCATGTTCAACATTAAAGCCTTCTAATTTTCTTGAATGGAAATCAATTTCATCATGTTGTATAATTCGAAGCGATTCTTTTAAAGCATTAACGGCCGGCACATATTTACGTTGTTCAATCCAATCGTTAAATTCACCTTTGTATTTTTGAATGATGGCTTCGGCTGCAGGAATTTCATTCTTACGTGTTTCTATGGTCAGATCCGTAATTTTTGAAAGTTCATCAACATTTACCAAAGTTACGCCATCAATATTTTTAACAGAAATATCAACATTTTCAGGCATTGACAAATCTAAAATCAATATTTCATTGCCTGTTTTCAAATGCGCTTTGCTGATGGTGTGAACATCTGCGCCTGTTGAGACGATTAAAATATCTGTATCTCCAATTTCTTCCGTTAAGTCGGCATAATTTTTCACGGTAATTTCAGGATGTTCCGCTTTAAATTCCAAAGCCCTTTCGTGGGTTCTGTTGATGAGTGTCACATTTTTGTTTGAAGTGTATCCCAATACATTTTTACAAGTGTTTTTTCCTATATCGCCCAATCCGTAAATAAGAATTTTCTTCTCATTATAATTAGGGATATTCTCCATAATATAATGTATGGCCGCGTAAGCCACAGAAGTTGTGCCTGAACTTAATTGGGTATTGTTCTTAACATCTTTACTTGCCTGCAAAACCAAATTCATCAAACGCTCTAAATAAGCGTTGGTTGTTCCTGCAATTTTAGCTTGCTTGAACGATTCTTTTAATTGCCCAACAATTTCATAATCACCCAAAATTTGGCTGTCTAAACCAGTTCCTGTTTTAAACAAATGACGTACGGCATCTTTATTTTTATAAACATAAGAGACATTGATAAAATCTTCAATAGTTCCGTTGGAATATTTGATGATTAAACTTATCAATTCAAAAGGATGTTTGGCAAAGCCGGTGATTTCAGTTCTATTGCATGTTGATAAAACAAAAATCCCGTCGATTCCCTTTTCTTTAGCCTCTTTTAGCAATAATTTTTGATTTTCTTTAGTGATGCTGAAAGTGCCTCGCACATTTACATCCGCTTTTTTATAACTTAGTCCTACGTTGTATAATTTTGTAGGCATGTTTTCTTGACTCATAAAAATAGTGTTATCAATAAGTGTCGTCAAAAGTACGAAGATATTTTACTACAAAACATCGGTAAAAGTACTATTATTGTCGACATAAGTTATGGCCCTTAATTTATAATATTTCTAAATAACGCATTATTGAATAAAAGTATGACAAATGTCATAAAAATAAAGGCCTTAAAACTATGACTTTTATCATACTTATTCATATCAGATCATTTTTTTGTGTAAATTTTTATTAGTACTTTTGCTTTATGATTAATGTTATTTCTTGAAAACATCTTATGAAATCCAATTTAGAAAATTATAAAAATATCGACAAAAGTACCCAGTTTATTTTTAGTGAAACGGATACTTTTAAAGTATTCAACTTAAATAATCTGTCTGAAAATGATGAATTTTATAAACTTTCATTAACCAAAAACTACATTCAAATTTATTTTTGCTGCAACAACGAATGTAAAGTTGCCTTTAATTTTGAGCATTGCGTTATGCCTTTAACTGAAGGCAATTCAAGCATGGTATATTTTAAGGATGAAAAAATGGATTTGCTTTTTAGGCTACCTCCAAATTCAGAATTGCTGGCCATATTAATTTCTATTGAACATTTTCATTCTTTATTTTCCATCAACGGAACTGTTTTATTTAACTATAACAGTTTAAAGGGAGAAAACCCTATTATTGAACCAAAAGAAACCAATTCTTCCATAAAATTAATTTTGAACCAACTAAGGACCAAACAAACAAACGATTTGCTTAGGCCAATTTATATTAAGGGAAAAGTTTACGAATTGCTGAGTTTTTATTTCAGTCAATCTTCGGAAAAAGAAACTGAAAATTGCCCATACATTTCTAATGAAGAAACCGCCAGCAAAATAAAACAGGCAAAACAATTGATTATATCAAATATGAACAATCCGCCTTCACTTACCGATTTGGCCAAAGAAGTTGGACTTAACATCAAAAAATTAAAAACGGCCTTTAAGGAAATTTATGGCGTTCCGGTATTCACCTTTTTGCTGAACCATAAAATGGAATTGGCAAAAACATTGTTGCAGGAACAACAATTAAATGTGAACGAAATAGCGTCTCATTTGGGCTATAGCGCTTCCAGCCATTTTATTGCGGCCTTTAAAAGTAAATTCGGCATCACACCAAAACAATTTTCAAAATCATAATTGTACCATTACAATGAAAGGAGCTTTATTAGTAAATTTAGGATCGCCAAACAGTACTTCCGTTAAAGATGTGAAAAACTATTTGGATGAATTTTTAATGGATGAACGGGTAATTGATATCCCTTATTTACTTCGCGCATTTTTGGTTAAAGGCATTATTTTAAATACCCGACCAAAAAAATCGGCGGCTGCTTATAAAAAAATCTGGCGGGATGAAGGCTCTCCTTTAATTGTGCTTTCCAATAGATTGCACAAAAAAGTAAAGAAAAATACCAATATTCCTGTTGAATTGGCGATGCGTTACGGAAATCCTTCCATGAAAAGCGGCATTCAAAAATTGGCTGAGCAAGGCGTTGATGAAATTTTACTGATTCCTCTTTATCCCCAGTTTGCGATGGCAACCACAGAAACCATAGAAGTTTTGGCGAAAGAAATTGTAAAAAAACATTACCCAAACATAAAACTGACTATGGTTCCGGCTTTTTACAACAAAACAGATTATGTTGAAGCTTTAAGCGAAAGAATTCAAAATGAATTGACAAAACTGCAGCCCGAACATTTGCTTTTTTCCTATCACGGCGTTCCGGAGAGACATATTAAAAAATCGGATGTCACCAAATCACATTGTAAAATTGATGGCAGTTGCTGCAACACACCATCTACAGCCCATGAATTTTGCTACCGCCATCAATGCTATGAAACCACAAAAAATGTTGCCGCAAAATTAAATTTAGAAGAAGGAAGTTACAGCACATCTTTTCAATCGCGTTTAGGAAGTGACCCTTGGCTGCAGCCTTATACCGATAAAACCATTGACAACTTCGCCATAAATGGTGTGAAAAAATTAGCCGTTGTTACACCTGCATTTGTTTCTGATTGTTTGGAAACTTTGGAAGAAATTGGCATGGAAGCCAAACATTCATTTAAGGAAAATGGCGGAGAAGATTTTAATATGATTCCTTGCTTAAATGATGACGACAAATGGGTAAAAACACTGTCGGGCTGGATTCATGATTGGGCGAAATAATCATTTAGTACTAAGAATTTAGAAGTTAGCATTGAGAAACCTGATAGCGGATTTATATTCGCGTTATCAGGTTTTTCTTTTTACTTCAACCATAAAACAGACGCCATAACCATTCAAAATATTAAAAGTCCTTTTGATGATTTATAATAAAAAAAACTACTTTTGATAAGCCCAAAAGTGAAACAAACCTTCGCAAAGCTACCCAAATTTGGGTGTATAAATGAAGGTTTGTTTCGCATATAAACAAATTGGTGGCAAGCACAGCGAAACTCAACAGGGCAACGAAACATAAAAGACATTGACAGAAAATGAAAAAAGAACCGCTAATAAATTTCGTTCAAAAGAACTCGCCTGCATCAAAACAGACACTTATGGACATTGTAGAACATTTTGAAGAAAAAACCATTTTTAAAAACGATTACTTACTCAAAGAAGGACAAATTAGTAACGATTATTTATTTTTGGCAGATGGTTTTATGAGAGCATTCACTTTCGACACAGAAGGTAACGAAGTAACAACCTATTTCTATCCAAAAAACAGGGTGGTTTTTGAAGCGTCATCATTTTTTATGCGGACAATTTCCACAGAAAACATACAAGCATTGACAGACTGTAAAGGCTACTCTATAACTTTTGAAAAATTAAATATGCTCTTTCACTCTGTTCCAGAGTTTAGGGAATTTGGACGAGCAATGTTGGTAAAAGAATTTGTTGCATTCAAGCAGCGAACTTTGGCAATGATTAACAAAAGTGCAGAAGAACGCTATGCAAACTTAATAAACTCTAACAAAGAAATTTTTCAAAATGCACAACTTAAACATATTGCTTCCTATCTTGGTATAACAGACACATCATTGAGTAGAATTAGAAAAGAGTTTTCCAAAAAATAGTTCCCTTTTCATTTCTTGCCATTTGGCAAGTGCTTTTCGTTTCCCTATGTGTTCCTTTGCTTCATAAATATTTAATGCAATGGACAATTTACCTTATTACATCTATTTGGTTTTTGGGCTAACACTGTTGTTGGCAATATTCCTTTTCTATAAAGCTACAAACTACTCAAAAATATTTTTGACAATTATATCTGTATGGATAACGGCACAAGCTATTTTTAGTCTTTCGGGCTTTTACAAAATTGTAAATACAATTCCTCCAAGATTTGCTTTGCTTCTTTTACCACCGTTGGTAATGACAATTGTACTTTTCAACACTAAAAAAGGGAAACAGTTTATTGATAATTTGAAGTTAAATACACTTACCTTATTTCACATTATTAGAGTTCCTGTTGAATTGGTTTTGTTTTGGCTTTTTGTTAGCAAAACTGTTCCCGAATTAATGACTTTTGAAGGCAGAAACTTCGACATATTATCAGGAATATCTGCGTCTATCATTTTTTATTATGGTTTTGTAAAAAAAACATTAAATAAAAATATCTTACTGCTTTGGAATTTTATTAGTTTGGCTTTGCTTTTCAATATTGCTTTCAATGCAATACTTTCTTTGCCAAGTGCATTTCAACAATTCGCTTTTGCCCAGCCTAATATTGCAATCATTCATTTTCCATTTGTGTTGCTTCCATCGATTTTAGTGCCTTTGGTTTTATTTGCTCATTTAGCATCAATTAGACAACTTTTAAACGACAAAAAACATTTAATATGAAAGAGAAAATATTAATTACATCAGCCACAGGCAAAACAGGATTTGAAGCTACAAAGCAATTATTAAAAGATGGTTATCCTGTTAGAATTTTTGTTCGCTCAAGAAATACCAAAGCATTGGAATTAGAAAAATTAGGAGCAGAAATTTGCATCGGCAACTTAACCGATTATGCAGATTTATGCAGTGCTTTAAAAGATGTTCAACGGGTTTACTATTGCCATCCATTTATGCCTCATTTATTTGAAAACACAAAATTATTTATAAAATGTGCAAAGGAAAACAACATTGAAGCTGTTGTAAATATGGGACAATGGCTGGCGGAATTTGAAAATGCTAAAAGTATTCATACCATTGAAACACAGAAAGCATATACGCTTTTTGTGCAAGAAAAGATTAATGTTGTACACATAATTCCTCCGTTTTTTGCCGACAATACTTTTTTTGTAACTGAATTTGCAATACAATTAGGTTTGATGCCTTTACCATTCGGCAAAGGGAAAAATCCTGCTATTTCTAACGAAGATTTAGGTTTGACAATTGCTTCTTTGCTAAAGAATCCACAGCCTTATTTAGGCAAGCGACTAAAAGTAACGGGACCAAAATCATTATCGCCAAACGAAATGGCTGCAATATTTTCAAAAGTTGTTGGTCGCAAGGTGAGATACATCAATATTCCCGAATGGATGTTCATAAAAGCTGGCTTCTTTTTTGCCAAAGAAATGAATTTAGATGCTTTTACCATCTCACAAGTTCGTCATTATATGAAAGAATATCAAACCAATAAATTTGATGGAACTACAAATATTGTAAAAGAGCTTACAGGCAAAGAACCAGATAACTTTGAAACCATTGTAAAAACTTATGTAAACAACTCGCCTTATAAGAAACGTAATTTTTCAAATTGGTTTTCTGCAATGAAAAGATTTATGGAATTACCATTGCATTCCATTCCAAGTATTAAAGAATTAGAAAAATACAATCAATGAAAAATAGAATAATAGTTTTTATAATCATTTGGATTTTAATTACTGCCTCATTGGGTTATTTTGATGTATTTCTAAAATTACCTATACAAGCATTTGGTTCTTATGTTTTCATAATTAACATATTAATTGTAATCAGCTATCTTAAAATCAAAAACTTACGATCACTTATCAATAGTATACCTTTGAAATTATTTGCGTTTATTAATATATTCAGAATTTTTGCAGGTTTACTATTTTTACATTTCAGCGATAAACTTCCAGAAGAGTTTGTATATAAAGCAGGCTATGGAGATATTGTCGCAGGTCTTCTTGGTGCATCAGTTTTTATATTTGGTCATAGAAAAATCACTTATTACCTATTGAATATATTTGGTTTATTAGATTTAGTAAATGCTTTATCAATAGGTATGTTCCTAAACATCACAGGAAATCCAAAAATGGAATTTGCTGCTCAATTCCCTATCCTTTTTATACCTCTTTTAATAGTAACTCATATTAATTCATTAACAAGGTTACCAAAAATAATGGAAACAACACTGTTTGAATTAATACAAAAATAATTTATTCTATGTACAACTACACAAAATTTGCAAACAAGGAATACAACCTTGTGTATTCATCAGGCATTAAAAGTGGAGACATTGTCCCAAATTTCTCTTTCTTAACATTAGACGGACTAAATAAAAATATTTCAAACTTTACCGACAAACCAATAATTTTAGAAACAGGAAGTTTGAGCTGTGGAATGTTTGCAGGGCAAAACAAAGCAATGAACCGATTAGCATCTGAAAACAAAGATTTTGATTTTCTATTGCTGTATGTGAGAGAAGCACATCCAGGCAAACTAATAAATGCACATAATAGCATTGAGCAAAAATGTGATTTAGCTAACCGACTTAATACTGAGGACATAATAGAAAACCGGACAATAATAATCGACGATATAAACGGAACTGTTCACAAAATATTAGGAGCGCTACCTAATATGGTTTACATAATAGACACCAATGGACAAATAATTTTTAAAGACGAATGGAATAATGCAAAAACTCTGAAAAATGCAATCCAAGAATTTAAGATTAATAGAAAACCAATAGAACAAAAATGGGCAATGTTACCACTACCAAATATTCCTATTGAATACAAAATTTTTAAAAGAGCTGGTTGGGATGCTGGTTTTGATTTTATTGTAGCACTGCCAAAATTAATTTTCTTTCATTTGTTTGGTGGATTATGTGGAAAATATCCAAAATTTGCTAACTGAGAAAACTATATTTAAAAAAATGCCAGCCACTAATACTGGTTTTGAACTATTGCCGGGCTTGGGCGTATTTGGACATTACGCTGAAAATCTTTTTTCTTTCTAAGTTTTCGGTATATTTGTTAGCACCTGTGCAAAAACCGGCAACAGACGCAAAGTGGCCAACCGTTATCAGCAAGGCTATGACGACACACAACGAATATACGGAATGACAGAAAGGACAAAAATGTTTGTCGACATATAAAAAATTATTGAAACGGTTTATCTTTTCAAAGTTGAGCCAATATTAAGCGAAGAAAAATACGAAATCTTCATTTTTTTTTCCAATTTCCCATACTTTCATTAAGTTGAAGTGTAATTACGTCTTTAATATTCAAAAACTAAAGACTTTTATTGAATATATAATAGTTTGTTTATCAATAAGTTATAGACTTTCGATTGATTTTTATCATACAAAATACGAAATCGTTTTCATAAATTTGTGGCATTATATTTACAATTTTAACAACTGAAATTTATGAAAAAACTTCTATTGGGTAATGAAGCATTGGCACAAGGCGCCATTGATGCCGGTTTATCAGGTGTTTACGCCTATCCGGGAACGCCTTCCACCGAAATAACAGAATATATCCAAAAGTCAAAAATAGCGCAAGAATTAAATATTCATTCCTCTTGGTCGGTCAACGAAAAAACCGCGATGGAAACCGCACTTGGTATGTCATACGCCGGAAAAAAATCGATGGTGGTGATGAAACATGTTGGTTTAAACGTGGCTGCAGACGTTTTTATGAATATGTCAGTTTCAGGAATTAATGGCGGATTGGTAGTTGTTGTGGCGGATGACCCGTCGATGCATTCCTCCCAAAATGAACAAGATTCAAGGTATTATGGCAAATTTGCCATGATTCCTATTTTAGAGCCTTCCAACCAACAAGAATGCTATGATATCACAAAATATGCATTTGAGTTGTCTGAAAAATTAGAGTTGCCAGTTTTAATAAGAATGGTTACACGATTGTCGCACTCAAGAGCCGGCGTTGTTACCGGTGAAAGGATTGCGCAAAATACTGTTCATTTGCCAAAAATTTCAACACAATTCCAGTTAATTCCCATGCACGCGCGTGGCCGATACAAACATTTGGTTGATATTCAGCCAGATATACTTGAAATCTCAGAAAATAGTGAGTATAATACATTCCATGAAGGCACCAATAAAACCATCGGAATTATTGCATCAGGAATCGCCTATAATTATTTGATGGAAAATTTTGAGGATGGCGAATGTCCTTATCCGATTTTAAAAATTTCACAATATCCATTGCCAAAAGAACCCATCAAAGAATTGTTTGATACCTGTGAAAAAATATTGGTATTGGAAGACGGCTATCCTTTTATAGAAGAAGCTATTTCCGACTTTTTAGGCGAGAACAGAAAAGTAATCGGTCGTTTAAGCGGCGATATTCCAAGAGTTGGCGAACTAAATCCCGATAATATTGCAAATGCCTTGGGATTCGACATCGTGATCAATGACAAGCTGCCAAAAGTGGTGATGGGCCGGCCGCCGCAATTGTGCGTTGGTTGCGGGCACAATGATTTGTTTAATGCCATCAATGTGTTAAAAAATGAATCGGCCACCCAACAGGTTTTTGGCGATATTGGCTGTTCTGCTTTAGGCGTTTTGTCGCCTTATGAAAGCATCAATACCTTAATTGAAATGGGCGCTTCCATTACGATGGCAAAAGGCGCTTCCGATGCGGGAATTCATCCGGCAATTGCCGTTATTGGAGATTCCACTTTTACCCATTCCGGCATGACCGGATTGCTGGATGTGATTATCGAAAACACACCGATTACCGTTATTATTTCCGACAATTCAGCGATTGCGATGACTGGCGCACAGGATTCAGCGGCTTCAGGCAGGTTAATTTCAATTTGTAAAGGTTTGGGTATTGAAGAAGACCATTTAAAAATAATTACGCCATTGCATAAAAATTTACAGGAAAATATCGATGTCATTCGTGAAGAAATAAATTACAAAGGCGTTTCTGTGGTTATTTCCCAGCGTCCTTGCGTTCAGCTTCCGAAAGAGAAAAAAGATAAATTAAAAGAATATACAAACGTGTCAATAAATTAAATTATGCACTCAAAAATAAACATCATTTTAGCCGGCGTTGGCGGACAAGGAATTTTAACCATTGCGGCCATTTTAGACACTGCCGCTTTGGATAACAATTTACACATCAAACAATCGGAAGTACATGGAATGAGCCAACGTGGCGGTGCCGTGCAGTCTCACGTAAGGATTTCGGACCAACCAATTTTTTCCGATTTAATTCCGCAGGGAAAAGCAGATATGATTATTTCTGTGGAACCAATGGAATTGTTGCGCTATTTGCCATTTTTGAAAAAAGACGGCTATTTAATCACCGATTCAAATCCGTTTGAAAATATTAAAAATTATCCGGAATTGGAAACACTTTACAACGAAATAAAATCACATAAAAACCATATTTTAATCGATGCGATGAAAATTGCAAAAGATTTGGGTAATTCAAAAGCCACCAATATTGTTTTATTGGGTGCGGCTTCATCTTTAATTCCTTTAAGCGATGAAAGTTTTCAAAAAGCAATAGCCACGCTGTTTGAAAGAAAGGGCGAACGCATTGTAGCTAAAAACCTGGAAGCTTTCTTAAAAGGTAAAGAAATTGCCGCTGAACTCGTTTCCTAAACACCAATTTATTTATGCTGAACAAAGAATTACTAAATCCCAAAAGCATTGTTGTTATTGGTGCTTCTAACAATATTCACACACCTGGCGGAAGCGTTTTAAAAAATTTAATCGCCCACAATTTTAAAGGTGAATTATTTGCCGTTAACCCGAAAGAAACTGAAGTACAAGGACTAAAATGCTATCAAAACGTAGTTGAAATTCCGCCAGTTGATTTGGCGATTATCGCCATTGCCGCGAAATTTACCTTGGAAACGGTTCAGATTTTAACACAACAAAAAAATACCAAAGGATTTGTTATTTTTTCGGCAGGCTTCGGAGAAAAAGATGCTGAAGGCAAAAAACTGGAAGAACAAATTGTTAAAGAAATAAACGCCGTTGGCGGAACACTATTGGGTCCGAACAATATTGGATTGATCAATCAACATTATGCAGGCGTATTTACCACGCCAATTCCAAAATTAAACCCAAAAGGGGTCGATTTTATTTCTGGGTCGGGTGCAACAGCCGTATTTATTATGGAAGCCGCCATGGCAACCGGATTGACGTTTTCAAGCGTTTATTCTGTTGGCAATTCCGCACAAATTGGTGTTGAAGAAGTATTGGAACATTTAGATGAAACTTTTGAAAACGGAAAAAGTTCGGAAGTGAAATTATTATATATTGAAAGCATTGAGAATCCGCAAAAACTTTTAAAACACGCTGCTTCATTAATTTCGAAAGGCTGTAAAATTGCTGCCATAAAAGCAGGAAGTTCCTCGGCAGGAAGCAGGGCGGCAAGTTCGCACACGGGCGCATTGGCCAATTCTGACGTTGCTGTGGATGCTTTGTTCAAAAAAGCCGGAATTGTTCGTTGCTACGGAAGAAATGAATTGATCACCGTGGCCGGAATTTTTATGCACCAAGAATTAAAAGGCAAAAATATTGCGATTATTACCCACGCCGGCGGACCCGCAGTGATGCTTACCGATGCTTTATCCAAAAACGGGCTGAACGTTCCTGAAATTATCGGAAAAGCCAGCGAAGAATTGCTACTTAAATTGTTTTTGGGCTCTTCCGTGTCAAATCCAATCGATTTTTTGGCGACAGGAAATGCAAAGCAGTTGGAAACCATTATCGATTATTGCGAAAATGAATTTTCGGAAATTGATGCGATGGTTGTCATTTTTGGAAGTCCGGGATTGTTTGAAGTCTATGATGTTTATGACGTGCTGGACAAAAAAATGCGCGAATGCAAAAAACCTATTTTCCCTATTTTGCCTTCGGTGGTAAACGTAAAAAAGGAAATCGATTATTTTATTTCAAAAGGTAACATCAATTTTCCCGACGAAGTATTGTTTGGAAACGCTTTGGCCAAAATATATAAAACTGAAAAACCCATTTCTGCAGAAAAAACAAAAATAAATCTTGATTTAACAGCAATCAGAGCCATAATAAATACTGCTGAAAATGGTTATTTAGCACCTCAGCAGGTAAAAGAATTGTTATTGGCGGCTAAAATTCCCTTGGTGAGCGAAGCAGTTTGTGCCACAAAAAAAACGTGTTTGTCAGAAGCGCTGAAACTTGGTTTTCCGGTGGTGATGAAAATAGTTGGGCCCATACACAAATCGGATGTGGGCGGAATTATATTAAATATTAATTCTACTGAAAAACTGGCTGCTTCCTATGATGAAATTATGAAAATAGCCGGCGCAAAAGCGGTATTGATCCAGCCAATGAAAAAAGGTATGGAACTTTTTATCGGTGCCAAAAAAGAAGGGAATTTCGGACATCTGGTTTTGTGCGGTTTGGGCGGAATTTACATTGAAGTTTTAAAAGATATCAATGTGGCATTGGCATCGGTTTCAAAAATGGAAGCCACAGAAATGATTCAAAATTTAAAATCGTACAAGATAATTCAGGGAATCAGAAATCAGGAAGGCGTGAATGAAAAATTGTTTGCGGAAATTATCGTAAAAATTTCCGATTTATTAATGGCTGCTCCGGAAATTGTTGAATTGGATCTAAATCCGCTTTTTGGAAATGCCAAGGAGATTTTTGCGGTTGACGCCAGAATCTGTATAGAAAAAATAAATTCTAAGTAATACCGCTTTTTGCGTTAGGGATAGAAGTCCTTCGGCTCAGCTCAGGATAAACCCATCCATTTTTGAGGCTTTTTGCCGATAAAAAGATTGAAGCATATAGCCCGACCCTTGTGGTAACGCCCAAATTCTTATTTTAATTTTTTGATTTTTTAATTAGAATTCAATCGAATTTAGCAAAACAACTAAATTCATAAATTTAAAACGATTTTTCAAACGGAATTCGGTTCACGATACTTCTGCCCAACGTAACCTCGTCGGCATATTGAAGCTCATCGCCCACTGCGATTCCTCTTGCTATCGTTGAAGTTTTAATAGGTAATCCTTCCAATTGTTTATAAATATAAAAGTTTGTGGTATCGCCTTCAATGGTAGAGCTCAACGCAAAAATAACTTCTTTGATGGTGCCTGTTTTTAATTTATCTATTAAGCTGTCAATAGTCAAATTATGCGGACCAATTCCTTCAATTGGAGAAATTTTTCCGCCCAAAACGTGGTACAATCCTCTAAATTGCGAAGTGTTTTCAATGGCCATCACGTCGCGAACATCTTCAACCACACAAATAATTTCTGAATTTCGGGAGGAATTTGAACAAATTTCACAAATATCCTTGTCGGAAATATTGTGGCATTTTTCACAAAATTTAATCTCGTCCACCAATCTAACAAGTCCGGCCGCCAATTGATGCGTTTGAGATGCCGGCTGCTTCAGTAAATGCAAAACTAAACGCAATGCAGTTCTTTTGCCAATTCCAGGCAATTGAGAAACTTCATTTACGGCATTTTCCAATATTTTTGACGAAAAATTCATGCTGCAAATATACAATTAGGAAAGATATTCCCAATAATTTTGCTTTCTTTGTTAATTCTAATATTAAAATTATTTAATGGAGCCAATTTTTCTTCTTTCACTTATTGCAGTTTATTTTGGTCTGCTAATTTTAATAGCGCACTTCACGGAGAAAAATGCCAGCAACGAAACTTTTTTTAAAGCCAACAAGAAATCGCCTTGGTACATTGTAGCATTTGGAATGGTTGGCGCTTCCCTTTCTGGCGTTACGTTTATTTCTATTCCTGGCTGGGTGCAAAGTTCACAATTTAGCTATATGCAAATCGTTTTTGGCTATATGTTTGGCTATTTGGTAATTGCTTATGTGCTGATTCCTATTTATTATAATATGCGGGTAACTTCTATTTACGAATTTTTAAAACATCGTTTTGGGCCAACTACCCATAAAACCGGGGCATTTTTCTTTTTTGTTTCAAGGGTTTTAGGGACTGCCTTTATATTATTTTTAGTGGCTTCAGTTTTGCAGTATTTTATTTTTGACGCTTGGAATGTTCCTTTTGAAATTACGGTTATTTTCTCTATTCTTTTAATTTGGATTTATACTTTTAAAGGCGGTATTAAAACAATTATTTGGACCGATATACTGCAAACATTTTTCATGCTTTTTGCGCTATTCGCTACCATTTTTATCATCATCCATAAATTAAATTGGTCAATTTCAGATATTTTCGCATCAACTGAATTTAAACAATACAGCAAAATTTTGTTCACTGATAATTTTAATGACAAAAAACACTTGTTAAAATCATTTTTTGGAGGAATGTTTATCTCCATTGCTATGACAGGTCTTGATCAAAATATGATGCAAAAAAACTTAACGTGTAAAAACATTAAAGAATCACAGTGGAATGTAATTTCACTCGGGTTTATGCTCATCATTGTCAATTTCATATTTTTAACTTTAGGCACTTTATTATTTATTTATGCTAAAAAATTTGGTATTGCAATACCAACTGTTGATGGCGCGATAAAAACCGACCTGTTATTTCCGGAGATTGCACTCAATGGCGGTTTAGGAATTTATATCAGCATATTATTTATTTTAGGGTTAATTGCCGCTACTTACTCAAGTGCAGATAGTGCATTAACAGCCTTAACAACCTCCTATTGCATTGATTTTTTAGACATTGAAAATAGAAAAAAATCAAAACAAACATCAATTCGAAAAAAAACGCATATTTCAATTTCTATTGTGTTAATCATTGTTATTATTGTTTATAAATATGTGCTAAAAGAAAATACGATAAGCAGTTTATTACAAGTTGTTTCATACACTTATGGACCACTTTTAGGATTGTTTGCTTTTGGAATTTTTACAAAAATCAATATAAAGGACTCATTGGTATGGGTTGTTGCAATTCTTTCAGTGATTTTAACCTATTTTTTAGACGCTTATTCAACCCAACTTTTAAATGGCTATAATTTTGGATATGAGCTTTTAATTGTAAATGGGTTAATCACTTTTATTAGTTTACTTATCATACAAGCGCCAAAAAAAGAAATAAGTGAAAAAGTCTTAAACCAATAAAAGATTTTTAATTTTGTGGGATGGAGAATGATTTAAGCAATTATAGAAAAAATTACCAAAAAAGCGAACTTTCTGAAGAAGGAATTTCAGACAATCCAATGGAATTATTTCAAAAATGGTTTTATGAAGTGGAGGAATCTGAAAGAGATACTGAAGTAAATGCGGTTACAGTCTCAACCATTGGCGCAGACGGATTTCCAAAAGCCAGGGTCGTTTTATTAAAAAAATTCACTTGGGAAGGATTTATTTTTTTCACCAATTACCGCAGTGAAAAAGGAAAAGCCATTGCCCTAAACCCAAATGTTTGTTTGTCATTTTTTTGGCAAGGCATAGAACGCCAGGTTATTATTAAAGGTGTTGCAGAAAAACTTTCGGAAAATTTATCGGATGGGTATTTTGATTCGCGGCCCGACGGAAGCAAATTAGGTGCTTGGGCTTCAGACCAAAGTGAAGTGGTGCCATCGCGCAATTTTTTGGATGAACGCCTGGCTTCATTTGAAAAACAATACGAAAACAAAGAAATTGACCGTCCGAAACATTGGGGCGGCATTCTCGTAAAACCAATTAGCATTGAATTTTGGCAAGGACGCCCAAATCGCATGCATGATAGAATTAGATATACACTTCAAGAAGATTTTAACTGGAAAATTGAGCGATTGGCTCCTTAAGTCTTATCTTTGAACCTCAATAAAAACAAAATGAAAACACTTTATATTGTTAGGCACGCAAAATCTTCTTGGGAATATGAAGGAATTAAAGACATCGATCGCCCTTTGAAAGAACGCGGAATTAATGATGCATATTTGATTTCGAATGTACTTCAAAAAAAAATCGCGACGCCAGATGTGTTTATTGCAAGTTGCGCAAACAGGGCGCTACATACGGCAATGATTTTCACTTATACTTTTAATTTTCCGCTTGCAAATCTTAAAATTAGCAAATCGCTGTTCAATTTCAGCGACGGCTATTTAATAAAAACTGTAAAAGCTTTGGATGACGGATTTGACTCGGCCATTATTTTTAGCCACGACCATGGCATTAGCGATTTTGTGAATAAATTTGGAAGCTTAATATTGGATCACGTGCCAACTTGTGGGGTTGTAGGAATTAAATTCGACACCAATCATTGGAAAGACATTAAATCCGGAAAAACATTTTTAACCGAATTTCCTAAAAATTATAAATAGCACAATTTTGAAAATTGAAAAACTTGCCGGGATTGATATTGGTTCTAACGCCATTAGATTGTTGTTGGTGAACGTAATAACAGAACAAAATAACAGCCAAGAGCCAAGTTTCAAAAAATCGGCATTGGTTCGTGTTCCCATTCGTTTGGGTGCCGACACTTTTTTGAGCGGAAAAATCTCAGAAGAAAATAAAATAAGAATGATCAAGGCCATGGAAGCTTTCAAATTATTGATGGAAGTGCATGGCGTCCAAAAATATAAAGCCTGCGCGACATCGGCCATGCGGGAAGCCAGCAACGGACATGAAGTTGCCAATGAAATTTTTGAAAAAACTTCCGTAAAAATTGACATTATTGATGGCACCCAAGAGGCCAAGATAATTTTTGGAACAGATTTAAGCACTGTCATTACTGCTAAAAATTCTTATTTATATGTTGATGTTGGCGGTGGAAGCACTGAAATAACACTTTTTTCAAAAGGAAAAATTATCAACTCAAAATCCTTTAAAATAGGAACCGTACGTTTATTGGACGACAATAAAGAATTTAAAAATATTTGGAAAAGCATTGAGCTTTGGGTCAAAGAAAATACCAAAAATTTAAATAGAATCTCTGTAATTGGATCGGGTGGAAATATCAATAAAATTTTCAAAATCTCGGGCAAACCAATGGGCAAACCATTGTATTTAAGTTACATAAAAGATCAACTGGAATTATTGAGCAATTTAAGTTACGAAGAACGCATCATGCAGCTGGACTTAAATCCGGACAGGGCCGACGTAATCATACCCGCAACCAAAATTTATTTATCAATTATGGAATGGAGCGGCGCAAATAAAATATTTGTTCCAAAAATTGGACTTGCAGATGGTATTGTGAAAAATTTATACTACGAGAAGTAAGGATTTCCTATCCCCAGCCCTTTCCAAAGGAAAGGGAGTTTTCTTTAAGATTAAATTCTAAATTTTAGAACACTGAACTTTTTATACTCATTGAACTTTTGCCTACTGCCCATTCCCTAATGACTTAACTCTTTATAAATTCCTCCACCAGTTTTCCCACTGATTTTTCAGCGATTTTAGCCACTTTTTGCACTTCTTCGTGCGAAACAGCTTCCGCAATGCCTTCAACACCCAAATCGGTAATCACAGAAATTCCAAAACAAGTCATTCCCATATGTTTGGCGACAATCACTTCAGGAACGGTTGACATTCCAACAGCATCAGCTCCTAAATTTTTCACCATTTTATATTCTGCAGGGGTTTCAAAAGTTGGTCCCTGCAAAGCCAAATAAATCCCTTTATGAACCGGAATGGCCAATTTTAGCGCAACTTGTTCCATTTTAGCAATCATTTTTTTGCTGTACGCCTCGTGCATATCAACAAATCTTGGTCCAAAACGATCTTCGTTTTTTCCATGCAAAGGATGCACCGGCATTAAATTAATATGATCAGTTATGATCATAATATCACCGACTTTAAAAGCTGCATTAACGCCACCTGATGCATTTGAAACAATCAAATTTTCAACGCCCAAAAATTTCATCACACGCACCGGAAAAACGGTTTGCTCCATGGTCCATCCTTCATAAAAATGAAACCGGCCGCGCATTGCGATCACTTTTTTTGTGCCAACTGTGCCATAAATCAATTCCCCGGAATGGCCTTCAACCGTTGAAACCGGAAAATTAGGAATCTCTTTATAGGAAATTGAAAATTCAATGTCGATTTTCTCCACCAAATTACCCAAACCTGTCCCTAAAATAATGCCGTAATCTACTTTTGAAATTCCTTTATTTTGTAGGAATTTAACTGTTTCCTGAACTTTGTTCCACATAATTTTTTATAAGATTGTCAAACTCATTTTGATGAGTTATAAACGTTGTTTTTATTGAGATGTAATGCAAGTTTTTTAGTTTTCCAAAAATACGGACATAATCCTTCTCTGTTGTTAAAATAATTTTATTTGTTGCTGATAACGATTCATAAGCCGAATTTATTTCCCCAAGGTCATTTAAACTGAAATGATGATGGTCCGGATATTTCAGATGTTTAAAATTAAGCTTTTTACTTTTTAAATATTCCGTCAAAGGTTTCGGATTTGCAATTCCGGTCACCAATAAAATGTCAAAATCGGCCAATTCGCTTAAATCCAACTTAGAATCGCCTTTTAACTGAGTATCATAAGTTATGGTAGTGAAAAACACTTGCTGATTCGCTTTCGGATGTAACTTTTTGGTAATTTCTGCTTGTGCTGTTTCTGAAATATCAGCAGGGCATTTGGTTACAACGATGGCTTGTGCCCTGTTTGCTCCAGAAGCATTTTCCCGCAAATCGCCGGTTGGCAGCATTGTGTCATTCACATATAAATTGGCATAAGTCGTTAAAAGTATATTAAATCCGCCACAAACTTTTCTGTGTTGAAATGCATCATCCAACAAAATAACCTGCGGCGGATTTTCCAATTCCTCCAATTTTATAATTCCGTTGGTTCTGTCTGCATCAACACAAACAATAACTTCAGGATATTTTAAATGAATTTGAAAAGATTCATCGCCAATAATTTCCGCAGAAACATTTTCATCAGCAATTAAAAAACCGTTGCTTTTTCTTTTATAACCTCGGCTTAAAACAGCAATTTTACAGTTGTTCTTCAACAAATCTATTAAATATTCAATTTGTGGCGTTTTTCCGGTTCCGCCAACGCTTAAATTTCCTACAACAATAGTAGGTGTTTTAAAATGCGTAGATTTTAATAGGCCGACATCGTATAAATAATTACGCAAACTTGTAATTAATCCATACAAAATTGAAAACGGAAATGCTATTTTTCTTAAAAACTTCACTTAAGCGAAAATACGAACAAATCGCAAAATTTCTGCATAAATACTTAAACTTTCTTTGGTAAATTTTATCTTTGTTTCCCTAATGCTTCTGAAACTATGAATATTAAAGATATTGCTGCCTGTATTGAAGAAATTGCCCCTTTAAATTATGCTGAAGATTTTGACAATGTGGGTTTGTTGGTGGGCGACTTCAACACAGAATTAACCGGCGTTTTGGTGACATTAGACACGCTAGAATCAGTTGTTGATGAAGCCATTGAAAACAACTGCAACCTAATCGTAAGTTTTCATCCAATTCTGTTTTCAGGATTAAAAAAACTGAACGGCAAAAATTATGTGGAACGCGCAGTGATAAAAGCCGTCAAAAACAACATTGCCATTTATGCGATGCACACGGCGTTAGACAACTCTTTTGAAGGCGTAAACGCAAAAATGTGTGAAGTTTTAGGGTTGAAAAACAAAAAAATATTAATTCCACAAAAAAATACGCTTAAAAAACTCACCACTTACGCGCCAATTGCCGCTGCCGAAAAAGTTAGACAGGCACTTTTCAACGCTGGTGCCGGAACTGTTGGCAATTATGACCATTGCAGTTTTAACACAGAAGGTTACGGCACTTTTAAGGGAAACGAAAATTCCAATCCGGTTTATGGTGAAAAAGGAAAATTACATCAGGAAAATGAAACCTTAATTGGGGTCATTTTTGAAAAACATAAGGAAAGAAATATCCTTTCTGCGCTTTTTGAATCACATCCTTACGAAGAAGTTGCCTACGAAATTGTTTCTTTAGAGAACACAAATCAGGAAATTGGCTTGGGAATGATTGGTGAATTGGCTGAAGAAAAAAGCGAAACCGACTTCCTTAATTTCTTAAAAAACACCATGAATTCAAAAGGCATTCGCCATTCGGAATTGTTGGGAAAACCCATTAAAAAAGTCGCTGTTTTAGGGGGCTCCGGAAGCTTTGCCATTGAGAAAGCCATTGAAGCGGGCGCCGACATTTATGTGACCTCAGATATCAAATATCACGAGTTTTACAAAGCTGAAAATAAACTGGTTATTGCAGATATTGGGCACTACGAAAGTGAACAATTCACAAAAAATCTTTTAGTTGATATACTTACAAAAAAATTTCCTAATTTTGCAATCATTTTATCACAAAAAAATACAAATCCAATTTATTACTTATAATATGGCTAAAAGCAAAGAAGTTACTGTTGAAGAAAAGTTAAGAGCTCTTTATGATTTACAATTAATTGATTCAAGAATTGATGAAATTAAAAGCGTAAGAGGTGAATTACCTTTAGAAGTTGAAGATTTACAAGATGAAGTTATTGGTTTAAACAAAAGACTTGTTAATTTAGACGAAGAAGTAGCTGCCCTTAAAAAAGAAATTACCGATAAAAAGTTGGTGATTGATGAAGCAAACGCTTTGGTTAAAAAATATACAGAACAACAAAAGAAAGTTCGCAACAACAGAGAATTCAATTCAATCAGCAAAGAAACTGAATTTCAAGAACTTGAAATTGAGTTGGCTGAAAAAAGAATTAAAGAGCACAGAGCCAAGATTGAGCAAAAAAACGAAGTGGTTGAAGGCACAAAAGTAAACCTTGCCAGAAAAGAAGAATTGCTTAAACATAAGGCTGCTGAGTTGAACGATATTATGAGTGATACCGAAAAAGAAGAAAATATTTTGCTTGAAAAATCGAAAGAATATGCTGAATTGATTGACGACAATTTATTGTCAGCCTACAATAGAATCAGATCAAACGTAAAAAATGGCTTGGCAGTTGTTTCTATTGAAAGAGGCGCTTCTGGCGGATCATTTTTTACCATTCCACCACAAAGACAAGTTGAAATTTCGAGTCGCAAAAAAATCATTACCGATGAGTACAGCGGCAGAATTTTAGTTGACGGCGCTTTGGCGGAAGAAGAAAGAGAAAAAATCGAAAAACTTTTAAAGTAAATATCCTAAAAAGGCTTCCAAATCGGAGGCCTTTATTTTTTAGTTGCTTTGATGGAATAGAGCAACGGAAATAATTTTTCACCACCTTTTTGCACAAACATTCCATCTTCAGTTTCCACCATTTCCGGCAACACATTATAAGGCGATTTTTCAAATTCGTGCAAAAATTCTATATGAAGTCCTGCAGCGGTTAATGCCGAAACAACTTCCCCCAAACCGTGATTCCATCCGTATTCCTTGCTGATAATATCCGCATCTTTGTTGGTGTAAGTTCCTTTGTATTCCTCATAAATCACTTCGCTATTTTGATATGGATAGATCAGTTTTTCCGGCGTTTGCAAATAATCGAACATCCAAACAATTGGGTGAAATTCAATCAAATAAAAAACACCACCTTTTTTTAATTTTTCGGCAATAATTTCTCCCCAAATTTTTAAATCGGGCAGCCAGCCAATAACGCCATAAGAAGCAAAAACTAAATCAAACTTTCCCTTTACATTTTTGGGAACCTCATACAAATTGCTTTCAATAAAATTGGCGTCCAAACCCAATGCTGAATTCAACATTTTTGCATTTTTTATTCCTTCATTAGAAATATCAATGCCGGTACATTTGGCTCCCATCCTGCTCCAGCTTAAAGTATCCTGGCCAAAATGACATTGCAAATGCAGCAATGATTTGCCTTTAACGTCACCCAATTCTTCCAACTCAAATTTGTTTAGGGATGTTTTTCCTTTTTTGAAACCTTCAACATCGTAAAACTTTGATTTGATGTGAATACCCACTTTTTTATTCCAGGTATCTTTATTAACCTCAAAATATTTCTGATTTTTATTTTCCATTTAGTTAAATTTTAAAACAAATAATTATTAATAAACACAAGCAATCCCAACCAAATTATGGGTACCGATTCTACCCAAAAACTGGTATAATACCTCGACCTTTTTGGGGACGAAAACCATAAGAAAAGTCCGGCAAGAATTGAAATTATCAACACAATCAAAAAACCCACATACGTAAAATTTTCTTTGAAAATTTCCAACAAAACAAAACCAAACAACAACAAAATTCCCAAAACTTTAGAAGAAGTTATTCCCATAATTTGGGGCAAGGTTTTTAATGATTTTGAATCTGCATTTATATCCCGAATGTCAAAAGGAATCGTAATTGCCAACAGAAATAAAATCCGCTGAAAAAACTCCAGATAAACTGCTGACGTAAATTGGTAGCTCACTTCATCTAAAGGAAAAAATACCGAAATACCCGCCCAAGCTATGACAATACTGAAAATTTTCACCATTGGGAAATTCCGGAATGAAACTTCCAATTTCCCTATTTTAAACAATGGAATTGCATAAAAAAACGTCATAAAAGCAAAAGGAAACAATATCAAAAGTGATGCTGGGTTAAAATCGGCAAAAAATAAAATAGTTATCAACCCTAAAATTGACAAAATCAGCAACAGTAATATTTCTTTTAAATTCATAAAAAACCAGTCCTTAAACCAATTTAATCTGTTGTTTTTTATTTCGTAAAACCGAATAAAATTATAGGAAATCAGAATAGAAAAAGCCACAAATAAAGGCGTTAAACGGTCTGCCATTCCAAAGTTAATCAGCGTGATTTTCGTCAATGAAAATCCGGCCAAGGCAACATGAATATTGCTGAAAATATAAAAATCAAGAATTTTTTTAAACAAACGCATTTAACAAAAGTACATAATTGCCATTAGAGTGATTTTCATGGTTAACAAAATATTATAATTAAGTAATCGGGATGGCATGTGAATTCTATAATTTTCATTAAATTTGGGAACATTAAAATAAAAAAATACCAAAACATAAATGAGAACAGATTCCTTTGTTTTAAGACATATTGGACCTCGAGAAGATGAGGTGAAAGAAATGGTTGCCACCATTGGTGTTCAATCGTTAGATGAATTAATCGACAAAACAATTCCGACTGATATTCGATTGGCCCATGAGTTGAATTTACCAAAAGCAATGAGTGAGTTTGAGTATTTAACACACATTCAAAAACTTGCCAATAAAAACAAGCTGTATAAAAACTATATTGGTTTGGGGTATTACCCAACAATTCTTCCGGGCGTTATTCAAAGAAATATTTTAGAGAACCCGGGCTGGTATACTTCTTACACACCTTATCAGGCTGAAATTTCACAAGGCCGAATGGAAGCTTTAATCACTTATCAAACAATGATCTGCGATTTAACAGGTTTAAAAATAGCGAATGCTTCTTTATTGGATGAAGGAACTGCGGCAGCTGAAGCCATGTTAATGCTTTTTCATTCAAGATCCCGCAATCAGGTAATTGCAAATGCCTTAAAATTCTTTGTTTCAAATGAGGTTTTGCCGCAAACTATGGATGTTTTAAAAACACGCGCAATTCCTTTGGATATAGAACTTATAGTTGGTGATCACGAAAAATTTGAATTTACAAATGAAATATTTGGGGCGCTTATTCAATATCCAGGAAAAAGCGGCCAAATTTATGATTATACAGCGTTTGTTGAAAAAGCGAAAGCTGTTGAGGCTAAAATTGCGGTAGCGGCAGATTTATTGAGTTTGTCATTATTAACGCCTCCAGGCGAATGGGGTGCTGACGTGGTTGTTGGAACAACACAACGATTTGGAATTCCGATGGGTTATGGCGGTCCGCACGCTGGTTATTTTGCAACCAAAGAAGAATATAAACGCAATTTACCGGGACGAATAATTGGTGTGTCTGTAGACAAAAATGGAAACCGTGCCTTGCGTATGGCTTTACAAACCAGAGAACAGCACATAAAACGTGAAAAAGCAACTTCAAATATTTGCACTGCCCAGGTTTTATTGGCTGTAATGGCAGGTATGTATGGCGTTTACCACGGACCAAAAGGTATAAAATATATTGCAACCAACATTCAAAATCTGGCTTCTACCTTGCATAAAGGTTTAAAAGACCTCGGCTTAAAACAATTAAACAGCACCTATTTTGATACTTTGCTTGTTGAAGTTTCAAATGCGGCCAAAGTGAAAGAAATTTCAGAAAAAAATGAAGTAAACTTTTATTATCCGTCAAAAAATCTAGTTGGAATTTCAGTGAATGAAACTACCAATTTAGCGGATGTTAATGAAATACTCGCTATTTTAGCGGAAGCAGAAAGCAAAAAACCAGTCCTTTTAAATGCAATTTCTGAAAATACGATTCCTACAAAATTTGCAAGAACATCTCCATTTATGGAAAATGAAGTTTTTGAAAAATACCATTCGGAAACCGAAATGATGCGTTTCATCAAAAGATTGGAAAGAAAGGATATTTCATTAACACATTCCATGATTTCGTTAGGCTCTTGCACGATGAAATTAAATGCCGCTTCTGAAATGTTTCCGATAAGTTCTCCAAGTTGGGGGAATATGCATCCATTTGTGCCAATAGAACAAGCGCAAGGTTATCAGGAAGTCATCAAAGGATTGGAAGAAGCACTTAATGAAATAACAGGTTTTTATGCCACTTCACTGCAACCAAATTCAGGTGCTCAAGGTGAGTATGCAGGATTAATGGTGATTAAAGCATTCCACGAATCAAAAGGAAATGGCCACAGAAATATTTGTTTAATTCCTTCATCGGCACATGGAACCAATCCTGCATCAGCAGTAATGGCGGGCTTTAAGGTGATAGTTACCAAAACAAATGAGCAAGGAAATATAGATGTAGATGATATTAGAGAAAAAGCATTGTTGTACAAAGACAGTTTGGCTGCATTGATGGTGACTTATCCTTCCACTCACGGTGTTTTTGAAAGTTCAATTAAAGAAATTACGAAGATTATCCACGATAATGGCGGACAAGTTTATATGGATGGTGCCAATATGAACGCACAAGTTGGATTAACAAATCCGGCTACCATTGGTGCCGATGTTTGCCATTTAAATTTACACAAAACATTCGCAATACCTCACGGAGGCGGAGGCCCTGGTGTTGGACCAATTTGTGTCGCCAAACATTTGGCGCCATTTTTACCTTCAAACCCAGTAATCAAAACTGGTGGTGAACAAGGAATTACAGGCGTTTCTTCTGCTCCTTGGGGCTCGGCTTTGGTTTTGTTGATTTCTTACAGCTACATTAAAATGTTGGGTTCAAATGGTTTAAAACAAGCTACGATGTACGCTATTTTAAATGCGAACTATATGAAATCCAGATTAGAGAAACATTTTAAAATTTTATATACCGGAGAAAATGGATTTTCAGCACACGAAATGATTATCGACTTTAGAGAGTTTAAAAACACTGGAGCCGATGTTACAGATGTTTCAAAACGCTTGATGGATTATGGTTATCACGCACCAACACTTTCTTTTCCGGTTCATGATACTTTAATGATTGAACCTACGGAAAGTGAAGGCAAACAAGAATTAGATCGTTTTTGTGACACGCTTATCAGCATAAAAAGTGAAATTATGGACAATGGAGGTATTTTAATTCCTATGTTAAAAAATGCACCGCATACTGAAAGTGTGATCACCGCAAATGAATGGAATAATTCTTACACGCGTGAGCAGGCTGCTTTTCCGCTTCCTTACATAAGAGAAAATAAATTTTGGCCATCTGTGGCCAGGGTGAATGATGCTTTAGGCGACAGAAACTTAGTTTGTTCTTGCAATCCCATTGAGGATTATATGGAAGAATAATAAAGATACACATCATCTAAAATTAAAAAAGTCTCGAGAAATCTCGAGACTTTTTATTTCTAATTGAGTACCTAAGAGTAATAATATTTGTAGTCCCCACAACTGTAGTATATTATTGTTACTTTTTAACCTACTTGCCAATCAGAAAATCAATAGTTATCATAAATTAAAGAAATTGTCGTCCCCACAACTGTAGTATAATCTTTAATTTTATATTTATATAACTGAACTATTTTAAAAATATTGCCTTATTGATGTGTTTTAAATTAATTACAGGCAAAAGGTGTCATATTTATAAAAATAAACTCTAAGGCAAAATTTTTCTGTTTTATATCTTATTACGAAAACATTATAGTAAAAAATAAAGCTGTTTACTTATTAACTAATTTGAAAATAGTATTTTTGCAGTTCGACCTTAACTTATATTATTTATAAATGAAAAAAATAACTAAAGAAACCTATATCAATTGGTATAAAGACATGCTATTTTGGAGAAAATTCGAAGATAAATTGGCAGCGCTTTATATTCAACAAAAAGTAAGGGGTTTTCTGCATTTATATAATGGACAAGAAGCTGTTTTAGCAGGCGCTTTGCACGTGATGCAAAAAAATGATAAAATGATAACCGCTTACAGAAATCACGTTCAACCAATTGGATTGGGCGTTGACCCTAAAAGAATTATGGCAGAATTAATGGGAAAAGACACTGGTACTTCTCGTGGCATGGGCGGTTCTATGCACATTTTTTCTCCCGAACATAATTTTTACGGCGGCCACGGAATTGTAGGCGGTCAAATACCTTTAGGTGCAGGTTTGGCTTTTGCCGATAAATATTTTGGAAGAGATGGCGTTACCTTAACTTATTTTGGTGACGGAGCGGCCAGACAAGGTTCTTTGCACGAAACATTTAATATGGCAATAAACTGGAAACTCCCGGTAGTTTTTATTTGTGAAAACAACGGTTACGCGATGGGAACTTCTGTTAGCCGAACTTCTAATCACGAAGATATCTGGAAACTTGGTTTGGGCTATGAAATGCCTTGCGGACCTGTGGATGGAATGAATCCTGTTAAAGTGGCGGAAGCTATGGATGAAGCCATTAAACGTGCCAGACGAGGTGACGGACCAACGTTGCTCGATATAAAAACGTACCGTTATAGAGGCCATTCTATGAGCGACGCCCAAAAATACAGAACCAAAGAAGAAGTTGACGAGTATCGTAAAATTGATCCAATTTCCCAAGTATTGGCAGTCATAAAAGAGAAAAAATACGCTACGGATAAAGAAATTGCAAGTTGGGATCAAGATATAAAAGATAAAGTGGAAGAATGTCAAAAATTTGCTGAAGAATCTCCATATCCAGACAAACAATTATTATACGACATTGTTTACGAACAAAAAGATTATCCGTTTTTAAAACATAGATAAATGGCAGAAATTATAACAATGCCACGTTTAAGTGATACAATGACTGAAGGAGTTGTGGCACAGTGGTTAAAAAAAGTTGGCGACAAAATTTCAGAAGGCGATATTTTAGCTGAAATTGAAACCGACAAAGCAACTATGGAGTTTGAATCTTTTAGTGAAGGTATGCTTTTATACATCGGTTTAAAAGATGGACAAAGTGCTCCTGTAGATTCATTATTGGCCATTATTGGCGAAGAAGGTGAAGATATTGACACCATCCTAAAAGAATTCAAAGCAACTGCACCAGCTGGAAGCAAAGCTCCAGAAGTAACAAAAACGCCTGAAGCACCAAAAGCGCCAGAAAAAGTTACTGAGATTGCACCGGTTAAAGCTGCTGAAACTGTTCAAGTTCCAGTTTCTGCAAATACATCCGGAAGGGTTATTGCATCGCCGTTGGCTAAAAAAATAGCTGAAGAAAAAGGAATTAATCTCAACACTGTTTCCGGAACAGGTGAAGGCGGACGAATTGTAAAATCAGATGTTGAAAATTATGTGCCTACAACAGTTTCTGCTGCTGCATCTGTTTCTGCACCGATTGTCTCAGGGACAGAAAGTTTTGAAGAAACACCAAATTCGCAAATGCGCAAAACCATTGCCCGCAGATTGGCCGAATCTAAATTTACTGCTCCTCATTATTATTTAATGCTGGAGATTAATATGGACAACGCCATTGAATCGCGCAAATTGATTAATGAATTGCCAGACACCAAAGTATCTTTTAATGATATCGTGGTTAAAGCAAGTGCCATGGCCTTGAAAAAACATCCAAAAGTTAATTCACAATGGTTTGATGACAGAACGCGCATAAACCACCATGTAAATGTTGGGGTTGCTGTTGCTGTTGAAGACGGATTGGTTGTGCCTGTGATTCGTTTTACAGATCAGAAATCAATGACTCAAATTGGTGCTGAAGTAAAAGATATGGCGGTAAGGGCCAAATCGAAAAAATTAACACCCGCTGAAATGGACGGAAGCACATTTACCGTTTCAAATCTTGGGATGTTTGGAATTTCAGAATTTACTTCAATTATAAATCAGCCAAACTCGGCAATTTTATCAGTGGGTGCAATTATAGAAAAACCTGTGGTTAAAAATGGCCAAATTGTGGTTGGAAATACCATGAAAGTTACCTTGGCTTGCGACCACAGAACAGTTGACGGAGCTACCGGCGCTGCCTTTTTGCAAACCTTAAAACAATTTATTGAAAATCCGGTAACAATGCTGGCCTAATATTTAGCATTGTTAATTTATAAAATTTAAAAACCCATTGCAAAACAATGGGTTTTTTCTTTATTCAAAAAAGTATTTGATTCCATAACAGAATTAATTATTCTGCCGTTTTTGGATCAATAATCGTTGCAACCTTACTTACAGAATTTGCAGGAAATCCGCCTAGTTTCGCATGTTCTCTAACCATTTCTTCATTTGGAGCAAGATATACACAATAAATTTTATCATTAGTTACATAGCTATGTGCCCATTGAATTTCGGATCCCATTTTTTCCAATACGCCACAAGAAATTTTTGAAATCGCTTTCAACTCTTCCGCAGTTAATTTGCCTGCATTTGGAATTTCACGCTCAATAACATACATGTGTTGGTTTTCCCTTAAAGTTTCTGGCTTTAACATAGCAGTAGCCTTTTAACATTAACAGTACAATTCAAAACTGATAGTGCAATAATGAAAATCAATAACCCTTTTAAAATCTTCATAATTTGATATTTTTAGTTAATATTATCGCTAAACTACTAAATATTAGTTAGATAGCCTAACATTTTTATTTATCCTAAATAAATTATTGAGAAACAATCATTCCTTTCAATGACCAAAGAATAGCCAGCACATCTTTTTTTGTGTCTTCATCAATGGAGTTTTTATCTAAAGCAGCAAAAATATCGTCAATTACATGCATATATTCAGCTGGACTAATATTCATTCCTTTATGGGCTGTTACCATATCCTTTCCATTATATATCGGTGGCCCGCCACTACCGGCGCTAAAAAATTCAACAGTATGTTGTTTGATGACAGCCAATTTTTCAGGTTGCTCTTTGTAAGGTAAAAACCTGGCATTTACGGCAGTATTATTCATATGCCCTTCAACAGTGTCATCAACAATCTTTGAGATGCCTTCTCTACCTCCCAATCGTTCATAAAGTGATTTAGTCATGATATTTGATTTTTAAATTAGTAGTAGTACCCAAAAATTATTTTATGACTATTGAATTAAACTTAACAGAAAATAAAAATTTTGAAAGGGTAATATCGTTAATTCCAAATTTAATGCTTGGTTTGATTAACGATGATAACTTTTAATTCAAATACTAGTAATTTTGGTTCAATAAAAAATTTAAAAATAGTTGCGTTAACTTTCTCGAAAATAATCTGATGGACTAAGTCTATATTTTTTTTTGAAACATTTGGTAAAATAAGCAGGACTGTTAAAACCCGTTTTAAATGCAATTTCGGAAATGTTCTCGTTGTGACTATTTAATAATTTCAGCGATTTATTTAACCTATAATCTTTTAAAAAATTATTGGGGGATTTATTCATTAGTGAAATCATATTTCGGTATAATTGTGATTTACTATAGCCCAATTCTTTGCAGAAGTCGTCCACTTTTAAATCTGTATTATTCCAATTTTTTTCAATATAATCCATTAAAATTATTGAAAATCTCACTTCGGAAGAATTTATTACACGAATTGATTCATCTTCGATAAAAGTATCTAAATTTTCGCTTTCATAGAGTTCTTTTACTTCTGAAGACATAACTACTTGACCAGTAACTGAATCAAACATCCATTTTGTAAGTTTAATAGTGTCTTCAAAAAACCCATCTTTATCCGTAACCGGAACTCCTGCACCAATACCAATATTAAACTCCAAATTAACAGCTCTTGGTTTGTCAATAACTTTTTTATATTTTGATTGAAGTTCCAACGCACATAAAACTGCTTTAGTGACAGAAACAAACGAAACCAAAAAACAGTTACCACTGTGTTTTACCAAACTTCCATCAAACTTATTAATGGTTTCAACACAAAGATTATTGAAATTTTGGAATGCGTCATTAATTTCGCCAATGCCCGATTCATTTATTAAAGGTTTATTAAACCCTGCGACCATTATTAATCTAAAAGCTGGATCGTTTATGATATTTAGCTTGGTATTCTGTGCCTTAACGGGATCTTCAATCCGACCTAAAAATGATTCAACAATGCTGTCGTCAACTTCAATAATTCTATGGGGCACTTCACCATGGGCATGGTTATGCATATTAAGCACGGCTTGTTTATTTGGAGCATCTATTAAACAAAAAGCCGTTTTCCTTTTTTCATCAAACCAATATGTTAACCCCCTGCAACCAAACTCATGTTCTACTTTCAAATCTTGTTGGTGCAATTGCGCAACATTTTCAGCCGTAACGGTTTCTGAAACATCATGGCGATCCATATACATTGGCATACTCAAAGTATTTAATTGCAATATAGTATTTTTTTTTCTAATGCAGAAATTGAATTTATTACAACAAATTATATATCAACACAATAACACAAATACAATGGCTTAAGCCTAGGCTCTAAACAAAAAAATCCCCAACTTTCGTTGAGGATTTTAAATATTTTAATGCTGCGAATTATTTTTTGAATTGCGCATATTTTGTTTTGAACTTATCAATACGTCCTGCAGTATCAACCATTTTAGTTTTACCTGTGTAATATGGATGTGAAGTTCTTGAAATCTCTAATTTTACCAAAGGGTATTCAACACCATCTACTTCAAGAGTTTCTCTAGTGTTTACTGTTGAACGAGTCAAAAATACATCTTCATTTGACATATCTTTAAATGCTACCATTCTATAATTTTCTGGGTGTATACCTTTTTTCATCGTAAACTCGTTTTAAATGTAATTTTATTTTTAAGACTGCAAATTTAACTATATTTTTGAAACTTCAAACAAATAATTTATTTTATTTACATAAAAAATTCATAAACCTCCATTTTTAGTTATGTACTACAAATCATTTTTTAGTTTTTTTATATTCCTTGCCATTTTCTCTTGTAAAAGTGAACATAAATTTATTATAAATGCACCAGAAAAAATCCAGACAAATCAGGAATTGACCATTTCGGTTTCAGAAAAAAATAATAAAACCATTGATTCTGTCCAGTTTTTAATTGATGACAAAAAAGTAATAAGCGGCCAAACTTCTGCGACCCTGAAAATTAATCAATATAAATTGGGTAAACATATAGTGACCGCCTTAATTTTTTACGCAAATGAAACAACAAAAGTTACGGCGACCGTTTATTTTTTGGCCGATTCAGCACCTGAAATTTATACCTATAAAATTATAAATACCTATCCGCACGATAAAGGCGCTTATACACAGGGTTTGGAATTTTTAAACGGCTTTTTATATGAAGGAACCGGAAAAAAGGGAAGTTCTTCCATTCGGAAAGTTGAGTTGAAATCAGGGAAAGTTTTACAGCAAAAAGATATAGATGAACAATATTTTGGAGAAGGAATCACTATTTTCAACAATAAATTGTACCAGCTTACCTGGCAAAGCGGTATTGGTTTTGTGTATGATTTAAATACATTTGAGCAAGAAAAAACTTTTAATTATACCAAAAGTAGGGAAGGTTGGGGATTGTCACATAACGGCGAAAAATTAATTAAAACCGACGGCACGGAATTTATTTGGTTTTTAAATCCGGAAACCCTTGCGGAAGAAGATTATATTGAAGTTTATACCAATGAGCGCAAGGTAGAGAAATTGAACGAACTGGAATTTGTAAACGGATTGATTTACGTAAATATCTGGCAACAAAACACTATTTTAATGGTAAATCCAGCTACAGGCAAAGTGGAAGGCGTTGCCAATTTAAACAGTTTAAAAACCATTATTGAAAAAGAACAAAAATTAGAAGATTCTGATGAAGTGCTTAACGGAATCGCTTTCGACAAAGACACCAACCGCCTTTTTGTGACCGGAAAACATTGGAGTAAATTGTATGAAATCGAGTTGCTAAAAAAATAATGTGCCGCAAATTATTTTTACATTTACAAAAACAACCCGAATGCGTTATTATGTAGCCTTTCTCGGTGCTTTAATGTTGCTGGTCTTTTCTTCGTGCAGAAAAGATTTTTCGGCGGAATTGAGTTCTGGCAAACTTACTTTTTCAAAAGACACGGTATATTTGGACACCGTTTTTACCAATATCGGCTCCAGCACTTATAATTTAAAGGTTTACAACAAAAGCAATAAAAACATTTCGGTTCCTTTTATTGGTCTAGGCAGAGGCGAAAATTCTTTTTACAGGTTGAATGTTGACGGAGTTCCAGGCAAGATTTTTGAAAATGTGGAGATTTTGGCCAAAGACAGCCTCTATATTTTTATTGAAACCACCCTCGATTACAGTCAGGTTACCAATCCTATTTACACAGATGAAATTGTTTTTGACAGCGGTGAAAATTTGCAGGAAGTGAAATTGGTGACTTTGGTGAAAGATGCCCATTTTTTATTTCCTTCAAAAGATTCAAATGGTTTTATTGAAACAATTTCTATAGGAAAAACAACTAACGGCGAAGATTTAAAAGTAAACGGATTTTTCCTCGAAGACAACACCACTTTCACCAACGAAAAACCTTACGTAATTTATGGATATTGCGCAGTCCCGGCATCTAAAACACTGACCATTGAAGCAGGCGCGAAAATTCATTTTCACGCAAATTCGGGATTGGTCATTTCAAAAAATGCCACATTAACCATCAACGGAGAATTAAACAATAAAGTCATTATTGAAGGCGACCGTCTTGAGCCGCAATTCAGGGAAATTCCCGGACAATGGGGCGCGATTTGGTTGCGTGCAGGCAGTAAAAACAACAGCATAAAAAACACCATCATCAAAAATGCTTCCGCAGGAATTATTTCTGATTCAATAGGTAACAACTCTGCTCCTACCTTAATTATTAAAAACAGCCAAATTTACAACAGTTCCAACTTTGGAATTTTAGGTCGTGAAACCAATATTTATGGAGAAAATTTAGTGATTAATAACAGCGGACAATCATCTTTGGCCTGCACCATTGGCGGAACTTACAATTTTGTGCATTCCACTTTTGCCAATTATTGGAACAACAGTTTTCGGCAATATCCAAGTGTTTTAATCAATAATTTTTTCACTTACAGCAAAAACAATGCGCAAATTGTGGAAGCGCGAGATTTGCACGCAGCAAATTTTACCAATTGCATTATTGACGGAAATGGCAATATTGAATTAGTGATCGACAAAGCTGAAGGCACTGTTTTCAATTATTCCTTCAAAAATAACCTGCTCAGATTTAAGGATCTTAACGATCCAATTCACTATATTGACAATATTTTTAACGGAAATCCGCATTTTAAATCGCCTGAGATTAATGAATTAATCATTGGTGATAAATCTGATGCTGTTAAAAAAGGCAGTGAAACAGGGAAAATTTTAGCGCCAAATGATATTTTAGGCGTTACAAGAACTTCGCCTCCAGATATTGGCGCTTACCAAAACATAATATTTAATTGAAATGAAAAACATCATTATCACAGGAACAAGTCGCGGAATTGGTTTTGAACTGGCACAATTGTTTGCCAAAAATAATTACCAGGTTTTGGCTTTATCAAGAAATACGACGCCGTTGGAAAATCTGAACCTGAAAAATATTATCACAATTTCTGTGGATTTATCAACTGAAAGCGACTTAAAAAAGGTGACAGATTTTGTCAGTAAAAACTGGAAACAGGTTGATATATTAATCAATAATGCAGGAAAATTAATCAACAAACCTTTTGGAAATTTAACTTCAGAAGATTTTTTGGAAGTTTATAAAGTCAATGTTTTTGCCGTTGCCGAACTTACGCGAGTGCTTATTCCCTATTTAAAAAAAGGAAGTCACGTGGTAAATATCAGCAGTATTGGCGGCATTCAGGGCAGCATGAAATTTCCCGGATTGGCAGCGTACAGTTCATCAAAAGGTGCTTTATTAACCTTGACCGAAATGTTGGCCGAAGAATACAAGGAACAGCAAATCTCCTTTAATGCGTTGGCCTTGGGCGCCGTGCAAACAGAAATGCTGGAAGAAGCGTTTCCAGGGTATAAAGCATCTGTTTCCGCCGAAAAAATGGCTGATTATATTTACAATTTTGCTTTGACCGGAAATAAATTTTACAACGGAAAAATATTGCAGGTTTCTTCAACAACGCCTTAATTTTATATGAAAATACTTTCAAAATACATTCCTGAAAATTCGGTTGAATTGGTTGAAGAAATTTTGACGGATCATCCCATTCACATCAAAATAGTAAACAACAGGGCAACAAAACACGGCGATTTTAAAAGAAAAATAAACGGTGATTTTCAAATTACCTTAAATAACACGTTGAATCAATACCAGTTTTTATTTACGCTGGTGCATGAATTGGCGCATTGGGTCACTTTCAAAAAGCACAAAAGGGTAAAACCGCACGGCAAGGAATGGAAGCAAAATTTTCAGCATTTAATGTTGCCTTTTTTACAGCCAAGCATTTATCCGTCGCACCTGCTGCCCTTTTTGGCAAATTATCTTAAAAATCCGAAAGCGAGCACCGGAGCCGACGTGAATTTAACGCGTGCATTGAACGAGTACAACGAAAAATCGGGAAAGCGTTTTATCTTTGAGCTGGAAAACGGAAGTTTTTTTAGCTTCAACAACAAAGCTTATAAAAAAGGGGCAAAAAGAAGAACACGGTTTGAATGCATAGAAATGGCCAGCAAAAAGGTCTACTTATTTAACCCAAATGCCGAAGTGGAAGCACTGAAAGCACATTAAAAAAGATCATTGCGAACAAAAACAAATGATAATTCGTATTTTTGACCTATAAAATTTATTGAGATGGATAAGAATTATTATGCTGTAATTATGGCCGGTGGCGTCGGTTCCCGATTTTGGCCAATGAGTACAGAACAGTTCCCCAAACAGTTTCACGATATGCTGGGAACCGGAAGTACCTTAATTCAAAAAACGGTCAGCCGATTTGAAAAAATAATTCCTTCAGAAAATATTTTAATCGCCACCAATAAAAAATACGAAAATTTAGTGTTCGCGCAGTTGCCGAAAATTTCATCGAAGCAATTGCTTTTAGAACCCGCAATGCGGAATACCTCGCCGTGCATTTTGTACAGCGCTTTTAAAATTTATAATGAAAATCCAGATGGCATTATGGTAATTGCACCCTCAGACCATTGGATTGAAGACGAACCTGAATTTTTAAAAAACATTAAAACCGCCTTCGATTTTTGTTCAGAAAACGATGCGTTATTAACCTTGGGGATTCAACCAACAACTCCAAATACAGGTTATGGTTATATTCAGTTTGAAAATTCAGAAAACGAACTGAAAAAAGTTAAAAAGTTTACCGAAAAACCCAATTTGGAAATTGCCAAACAATTTTTAGAAAGTGGCGATTACCTTTGGAATGCCGGCATTTTTGTATGGAGCGCAAAAAGCATTTTAAAAGCTTTTAAAACGCATTTACCTGAAATGTACATACTATTTTCAAATGGAGAAAATAATTACAACACCGCTTTAGAAAACCAATTTATTGAAACGAATTACGCATTTTCAGAAAATATCTCCATTGATTTCGGCATTATGGAAAAAGCAGGTAATGTATTTGTGTTGCCGGTAAATTTTAAATGGAATGATTTGGGAACCTGGAGTTCATTGTATAATGAACTAAAAAAAGATTCGAACCAAAACGCCACCTTGGGCGGCAACGTTATTTATATAGATTCATCCAACAATATTGTAAAAACACAATCCAAAAAACGTGTGGTAATTCAAGGTTTAAATGATTTTATTGTGGTTGAAAAAGAGGATGTAATTCTTATTTGCCCAAAAAATAAAGAACAAGAAATAAAACAAATCACTTCCGCAGTAAAAAACGAATTTGGAGATGATTTTGTTTAAAAAATGCACGCATGGAAAATAAAGATGACAACAAACCTGTCGAAAATAAAAATTTAAAAGAAACTTGGAAGAATTTAAAACAGTTTTTATTTGAATTACTTGATATTAGACATGGTACCGACAAAGAAGGCACTATTGAAGATATAAAAGAAAATATTTCCATAAAAGGCCATACGGCCTGGGTGTTAATTTTTTCTGTTATCATAGCTTCGGTCGGATTAAATGTAAGTTCGCCCGCTGTTGTGATTGGTGCAATGTTAATTTCGCCTTTGCTGGGTCCGATTTTAGGAGTCGGATTGTCGATTGGCACAAATGATATCGACACGTTAAAACGCTCCTTAACGAATTTTGGCGTGATGGTTGGGTTAAGTCTATTAACTTCTTTCCTGTTCTTTCTTCTACCAATATTCAGAAATGAAACTCCTGAACTTTTGTCACGAACATCACCCGATGTTCGTGACGTATTTATTGCCATTGCCGGTGGTTTGGCATTGATTCTTGCCATTAGCAGAAGAACCAAACAAACCAATACCATTGCAGGTGTGGCCATCGCCACCGCTTTAATGCCGCCGCTATGTACAGCGGGGTACGGACTTGCAATCGGAAATATGAGTTATTTTGGCGGCGCAATGTTTTTATTTACCATCAACACAATTTTTATTGCTTTGGCTGCTTTTGGAATTGTGAAATATTTACATTTCCCAATGGTTAAATACCTTGATTCTGTTAAAAGAAAACGGATTGCCCAGTTGGTTTCGTTTATTGCATTTTTAGTGTTTGCTGGAAGTATTTATCTATTTTTTAATTTATTTAAAGAAAATCAATTTAAACAATCCGCAGAAAATTTAATTACCGACCTAAAAAAGAGTGGACTTAGCATTATTGATGAAAAAGATGAAGACCTTAATTATAAAGCCAAAAGCATCAAAATTTATGTTTATGGCAAAAAGCTTTCTTCTGAAGAAATTAATTCTTGGACAGCCAAACTTCCTGAATATGGACTCAAGGACACAAAATTAATAATTGAACAAGGCGTTGATTCCGATTTAATGCACGAGGTACAAAACCTGACGGATTTGTATGTTCAAAATCAAAAATTAATTTCATCCAGAGATGAATCCTTAAAAGAAAAAGAAGATAAAATTAAACTTCTGGAAACTGAACTGGAAAAATTTTACGCCCGTCAAATTCCTTTTGCACAAATTAGCAAAGAAGCCCAAATCAATTACAGCGGCCTAAAGCAATTGAGTTATTCCAGGCGATATAAAACAAATTTTAAGAAAATAGATACCATAACTGTATTTAGTGCCGTTTGGGATACTTCTGTTACAAATAAGACACTGGAAGAGATAAGATTGAAAAAATGGCTTAAAACGCGTTTAAATCTAGACACACTTATTGTAAACAATCGTTAAAAATCGAAAATAACCCCAAATCTCGGAAGCACGGTTCCCGAAGTATTTTCAACACTTTCCAACACATATTTGGAACTGTTATTGGCATCAATTATTTTATTTCCGTTGGCATCCAAAGTCGGAATTAAATAAGGTTGTTCAATCGCTTCACCGGCCAAAACATTTTGTACATCCACATAAAAATTTAGGGAGAATTTTTTCCAAAACCACGTTTTATCAATACGAAGATCAAGTTGGGAATAGGTTTTAAAACGTTCGGTATTTAATTGGCTGAAATCTAAAATTCCCTGATTAGACACGTCGTAATTAGCAATTTCAGAAGATGCATCTATATCGTATGGCGTATAAGGCCGTCCGCCAACCAATCTAAATTTACCGCCAATTTCCCAGTTTCTTTTTAGTTTTTTACCGCCCGTTACCGTTAACAAATGTTTGTTATCCCAGGTTGAAGGAATATAGTTGTTTAAATTGTCTTTAAATTCACTAATAACAAAAGTATAAGATAAAATACCGTACAATCCGGAGTAAGACTTCTTTTGGGAGAAGAATTCAAAACCGTAAGCCCTTCCTTCTGAAGTTGAAGTTACTTCCTCATTCCCAACAACTCCGAAATCGGCCCCTAAATTTGCCAGACTGATTTGATTTCTTATGGAAAAAGGATAATTTTTGTACGTTTTATAAAAGCCTTCCACACTAATTTTTGAACTGCTGTTTGGTGCATATTCAAATCCGCTGACCAAATGATTCGCTTGCAGGTATTTTAATCCGTTGTTTTTATTAACCAAGTTGTTTTCTGTATCTCTATATCCCAAAATTGTATAGGTTGGAAGCTGTGAATACATCCCTGCAGATGCATTGATGATTAGCTTATTTGTAAGTTCATAGGCCAACGAAACCCTTGGTAAAAATTGATTGAGCGGATTTTGCATTTCGACATTATAATCTGTACCATCCATTCGAAAACCTAATGAAGTTCCCAATTTGGAATTAAAATATTTTTTTGAAATTTGCCCAAAAACAGCGTATTTAAACATAGCCAATTCCGAAGAAAAATTTACTTCAGAAACCCCTTCTGAATTTGCTATTTTTTGAAATGTTGCATTGGTATATTTGGCTTGTTCTAAACCAAAACCGAGCGATAATTTATAATTATTGGCAGAAGTTGATGTGTTTTCAAATCGAAATTTATTTTCAGTTTCTTTTGAAGTATAGTCCAACAACAAATCGGACGCATTGGCCGTGTTATTAAAATACTTTTTAGCATTGTTGCTAAGCTCATTTCTGCTCACCACAACCTGTTGCATAGAATTTCCAGCATAATGCTTGTAAGAAGCTCCTACCGTGTAATTCCATTGCTCCTGCACAGGAACAAAACTAAGAATGTAACGATTTCTTTTAATGGTTTCTTCATCGGTAACATTCTTATTTACGCTTTCATTTAGCCTAAACTTATCAATTGCACCAAGACCGATTAAACTAATTTCACTGTTTGCGGACAATTGGTGTTTTACTTTAAACTGAAAATCATTATAAGTTGGCAAAAAAGGAAGTTTAATTAATTTAAACAGAAATTGTAAATACGACTGACGAAACGATGCTATAAAAGTTGTTTTATCGTTTATTGGACCCTCTAAAGTTATCCCGGCATCTGAAGTGCCTAATGTTGCCCTTGTATTTATTTTCTCCGGATTTCCGTCTTTCTGGGTAAACTCAATCACTGAGCTCAATGCATTTCCTCTGTTAGATTGAAATGCACTGCTATAAAAATCAACATTCCTAATTAAATCGGCATTAATAATTCCCACCGGTCCACCCGTAGAGCCTTGTGTTTGAAAGTGATTTATAACAGGAACTTCGATACAGTCCAAATAAAATTTATTTTCAACTGGCGATCCTCCTCTAATAATAATGTCATTTCTGAAGCCTGGGTTTGAAGCAACACCAGGAAGCGATTGGATAACTTTTAAAACATCTCTATTTCCTCCCGGGTTTCTTTCTATTTCAGCAATTCCAAGAGATTGCCGTGAAATCGGACTTTCAATAGATTTTTTGAATAGTTTACTTTGCACAACGACTTCATCCAACTGCTCATTATTTTGATTTAATTCTATGAAAATATAAGGAATTTTTTCATTGGTTACCAAATAATCCTCTGATAAAGCAGTTAAATATCCTAAATAAGATGCTTGCACTTTCACATATCCCAATGGAACATTTTTAATCACAAAAGCGCCATTTTCATCTGAAATAGCTCCAATATTTGTTCCGGCAACAATAACATTTACAAAAGGTATATTTCCTCTTGATTGCATATCAATTACTTTTCCTTTAAGTGTTCCTATATTTTGCGAAAATCCCAATGATAGGTTTAATAAAAACAAAAACAGCGCAATATTTTTGATCATATCCAATAATTCAATTTTCAGCAAAGGTACAATTTTGTTTAATATAATTTAATTAATGTTAAACATTTTGATATAAAGACATAAAAAAACCTCAAACAAATTGTTTGAGGTTTTTGTGGTGAGAGAAGGATTCGAACCTTCGAAGCTTGCGCAGCAGATTTACAGTCTGCCCTCGTTGGCCACTTGAGTATCTCACCAAAATTTTAAATTAAAAAGCTCCTCTATCTTGAGAAGCTTTTTGTGACCGGGCTGGGGCTCGAACCCAGGACCACCTCCTTAAAAGGGAGGTGCTCTACCAACTGAGCTACCAGGTCAATCTCTTTCTTTTTAGCGGGTGCAAATATAATGGTATATTTAATAAAAACAAACTTCTTAACTACTTTGTTTCTTTTAAATAAGCCTCTCTTACTTTTCTGAATAAATTGGAAGAATACACGAAATTCACAACCGCTTCATTTTCAGTTATAAAAATCTCTTTATTCGATCCTTCCCATTCTTTTACGCCATCTTTTAAAAAAATAATTTTTTCTCCTATTTCCATCACAGAATTCATATCGTGGGAGTTTATCACTGTAATTATTTGATATTCTTCCGTAATTTCTTTGATTAAATTATCAATGACGGTAGCCGTATTTGGATCTAAACCAGAATTTGGTTCGTCACAAAATAAGTATTTTGGATTCATTACAATGGCTCGGGCAATGGAAACGCGCTTTTGCATTCCTCCAGACAATTCAGCAGGAAATTTTTTGTTTGCATTTTCCAAATTCACCCGTTTCAAAACAAAATTTACCCGATCAAGCATTTCTGAAAAAGGTTGATCTGCAAACATTTTCAAGGGAAACATAATATTTTCTTCCACCGTTAAAGAATCGTAAAGAGCACCTCCTTGAAAAACCATTCCAATTTCTTGCCTTAACAGCCTATGCTCTTTAATGTCAAGTTCAGTGTGTTTTCTTCCATCAAAACTAATAATTCCTCTATCCGGAACATGCAATCCAACCAAACATTTCAAAAAAACTGTTTTACCAGATCCGCTTTGGCCAATAATCATACTGGTCACTCCTTTTTCAAAAGTGGTTGAAACTCCTTTTAAAACCGGTACGCCTTTAAATTCTTTATATAAATCAGTAACTTCTATCATTTATCCTAAAAGCATTTGGGTTAAAAAATAATTTAATAAAATGATGACAACACTGGTCCAAACAACCGCTTGTGTACTTGCCCTTCCAACTTCCAAAGAACCGCCTTTAACATAATACCCATGGTATGCTGGTATGGTTGCAATTACAAATGCAAAAACCACGGTTTTTATCAAAGCATATTGTATATAATAGGGATCAAAATCAAGTCGAATTCCGTAAAGGTAATCTTCGCTATAAAACAAATCGGTTAAGGTTCCTGCCACATATCCTCCATAAATTCCCAGAAACATGGCCAACGAAATTAATAAGGGATAAAAAAATATAGTTGCAATAATTTTTGGCAACACCAAATAATTTAAGGAATTGATTCCCATGACTTCCAATGCATCAATTTGCTCCGTAACACGCATAGTGCCAATACTTGAAGAGATATAGGACCCCACTTTTCCTGCCAAAATAACACTCATAAAAGTAGGCGCAAATTCCAAAATCATTGATTGTTTTGTAGCAAAACCAATCAGGTATTTAGGGATAAAAGGATTATCGACATTTAATGCCGTTTGAATAGCAATAACCCCACCAACAAAAAAGGAAATAAATGCAATTATTCCTAATGATTTAAGACCTAAATCTTCAATTTCCCTAAACAACATTTCTCTGAAAACCGACCATTTTTGAGGTTTTCGAAAAACTTGCCGAAGCATAATAAAATACTTCCCAACATGCCTTAAATAGTTCATTTACTATTATTTTTTTTGCTAAAATATTAAATAAATACAACTTTATTATCCATTTTACAACTTAAGTTTTGAGCTGTCCCTAAATAATAATATTTTGAATTATAAAAATTAAACAAGAATTGACAAACCAATTTTTTAACCTATTTTTAAAATTCTTGCCAGTATAATACATCAAAATTTATGAAAACAAATTCCATTTTAGTAATGCAGCAGTCATTGCCAATTATTACAATTAAAAAAAGGGGCTGTTTTTACTATTTATAGAAAATGAATATGTGATTTCCCAGCTTTTGAAGCAATTTTTTGTATGAAATATGACTTGTTGACAACTCATGTTTTTTTATTTAGGATTATATTTATATTAGCTAAAAATTATCAATCATGCAAAAATCATATTTATTTTATTTTCTTTTCTTTTTTATAGTTTTTCAGGGGGTTGCTCAAATGTCAAATCCAAAAATAACGGATGATGCCAATGCGATTGAATCTAAAGTAATTAAATGGAGAAGGTATTTTCATCAAAATCCTGAATTATCAAATAGGGAATACAAAACTGCTTCAATAATCGCCGAACACCTAAAAAGCTTAGGTTTAGAAGTAAAAACTGGAGTTGGCAAAACTGGGGTTGTGGGTATTTTGAAAGGCAATCAATCAGGTAAAGTTGTTGCTTTACGTGCTGATATTGACGCCCTTCCAGTAACAGAAAGGAATAATTTAACTTTTAAAAGCGAAATCACTGATGAATTTTTAGGAACCAAAATTGGTGTAATGCACGCTTGTGGCCATGACACCCATACTGCCATCTTAATGGGTGTTGCTGAAGTGCTTTCAAAAAATAAAGACCTGATAAAAGGAACCATAAAATTCATTTTTCAGCCTGCGGAAGAAGGACCGCCTCCGGGAGAAGAAGGCGGTGCAAAATTAATGATTAAAGAAGGCGTTTTGGAAAACCCAAAGGTTGACGCTATTTTTGGTTTGCACATTAAATCAGATGCCCCTGTTGGCACAATTAACTACAAACCAGGAGGAGCAATGGCTGCAACGGAACAATTTGCCATCACCGTACAAGGAAAACAAACACATGGATCTGCACCCTGGATGGGAGTTGATCCTATTTTAATTTCAGCAAAAATAATAGATGGTTTACAAACCATTATCAGTAGAGAATCACCGTTGGTTGAAGAAGCCGCAGTAATAACTGTAGGAAAAATAACCAGTGGCGTTCGCTTTAATATTATTCCTGAAACTGCAGAAATGATAGGTACTGTTAGAACTTTAAGTCCAAAAATGAGAGAACTCATTATTCGTAGAATGAATGAAATGGTTCCGGCAATTGCTAAAGCTTTTGGTGGCGATGCTACCATCGAATTTCAAAACAATACCAGCATTACTTTTAACGATTTAGAATTGATCGCCAAAATGTTGCCAACACTTGAAACTGTTGCGGGAAAAGATAACGTGCTACTGATGAAAGCAACAACCGGAGGTGAAGATTTTTCGTTTTATCAAGAAGTTATTCCTGGATTCTATTTCTTTTTGGGCGGTATGCCTTTAGATAGCAAAAAACCAGCGCCACATCATACCCCCGATTTTTATATCGATGAAAGCGGCATGTTGTTGGGTGTAAAAACCTTATCCCAATTAAGTATTGATTACCTGCAGTCAAATTAATATAAAAAAATATTTTTAGTTACGAAACATGTTAATTTTGTAAATAAAAAATCCTCAAATTAATTTGAGGATTTTTTATTAAGGAGTATAGCAATGTATTACCACATTTCTTCCTAAAAATGTTTAAACAATATTCCTAGATACTAAAAAAATAGAGCCCTTAAATATGTATAAAAATACTAAACATTAAATCCATGAAATCGAACAATTTTAACTAAATTTATATACAAAAGAGACCAAAACATTTCAGCTCAATACACATTGATTAGAAAATCATGAACATAAATTATTTAATAAAATTAATATTTACTAACAGGGCCAACGTATTTAAAATAATGAGTTTTATAGTAATTGTTATTTTATTAAGTAATATAGGTGCAATTGTTGATTATTTTATCCATCCCGAAATTCCATATTTTGATGAAGAACATTTAATTGTTGGATCAATTACGGGAATTTTTAGTTTAATTTTTGGGGCTTTCATTATTATTTATATTAATAGATTGCACATAATTAATATTGAGCGCAGAAAGCTTATAAAAGAATTATTACAAGCCAAAGAAAGTGCAGAAGAAAGTGACCGATTGAAATCATCTTTTCTTGCCAATATGAGCCACGAAATTCGAACACCAATGAATGGAATTCTCGGTTTTTCAGAACTCCTAAAATCACCCAACCTTTCTGGGGATAAGCAACAAAAGTACATTGAGATTATTGAGGAAAGTGGTAAGCGCATGCTTAATATAATCAACGATATTATTGATATTTCCAAGATAGAGGCCGGCTTAATGTGTGTGGAATTTAAGGAATCCAATATAAACGAACAAATCGAATACATTTATACTTTTTTTAAACCTGAAGTTGAAGCCAAAGGAATGCAGATTTTCTTTAAAAACACATTACAGGCAAGAGAAGCCACCATAAAAACTGATCGTGAAAAATTGTTTGCAATCCTGACCAACTTAGTTAAAAATGCAATTAAATTTACGAAAGAAGGTTCCATAGAATTTGGATATGTTTTAAAAATGAATAATGAAACCGTTAACCCAAGTCAAAATGCGGTACTGGAATTTTATGTAAAAGATACTGGCATCGGGATTCCAAAAGATAGACAGGAAGCCATTTTTGAACGTTTCATTCAGGCTGACATAATAAATAAAATGGCAAGGCAAGGAGCAGGACTTGGTTTGTCAATTACCAAGGCATATGTTGAAATGCTTGGTGGTAAAATAAGGGTAGAAAGCGAAGAAGGTATTGGTTCAATATTTTATTTCACGTTACCTTACAATGTGGAACTGAAAGAAAAAAAGAGTATCAAAAATATTGAGGTTACTGACAGTTCAGAAAATCTTATTAAAAATTTAAAAATACTAATTGCTGAAGATGATGAAGCTTCAGAAATGTTGATTTCTATAAATATAAGCGAATTTAGCAATGAAATTATAAAAGCAAAAACCGGCACTGAAGCTGTTGAAATTTGCCGGAACAACCCCGACATTGATTTAATTCTGATGGATATACAAATGCCTGTAATGAACGGATATGAAGCCACCCAGCAAATAAGGCAATTTAACAAAGATGTGGTAATTATTGCACAGACAGCTTATGGATTATTCGGTGATAGGGAAAAAGCGCTTGATGCTGGTTGCGATGATTATATTTCAAAACCTATTAAAAAAATCGAATTACAGGCATTAATACAAAAATATTTCAAGTAATAATAAAATGTAAATTGAAAATTATACAATAAAAAATAAATCACATGGCTATAACAATGCGCATAAAAAATTGCTTAATTCAATAAATATGATATTTAAAATACAAAATAATATTAAATTTAAACTTCGGAAAATTGAGTTTCCAAACCTGCAACTTTTCATGCTCTAAACCGTTAATCACTAATTTTACACACGATAGTCGTCAGCTTTCCAATTATTTATTGCTTTTTTAATATTATTTTCAGAGAGATTTTCCATTACTGCTTTTTCAACCAATGAAACAAATTCCTCATCTGAGGCAAAACGCAATCCAACAAATTGTCTAGTCGTTAATTTATTGCTGATTGATTTTCCCGTTAAAATAAAATATCTTAGCTTTTCTTCTGCTTTAATGGCCCTGTCTTGAGCCTTTAAAGCGAATGATCTTATGAAATAAAACATAAATAATAAAATAAAGGAAAGCAATACCAATAATGAAGCAGCGTATAAATTATCCTCAGATGAGTTCCATAAATTTCTGATTGCGCCTCCTAAAAAAGCCAGAATGGCCAAAAAAGTTACTATGTGATATCCAATCACAAATTTACTGTGATTTTTATAATTTTGTTGTTTCATATCTTTAGTGTATTTTAAGTTAATTACAACAAAATAAGGTTAAATAATTCAGAATTTATAAAAGTGACAACGAAATCTTTATTTATATCAAAAAAAAACCTTCAACTTAATCGTTGAAGGTTTTTCAAAAGAAAGGCGGTGACATACTCTCCCACCAA
>Ga0156193_129_pt1 | contig 49892 bp, 44 predicted proteins | sample RifCSPlowO2_12_FD_107846 | JGI IMG/M metagenome (GOLD analysis project Ga0156193, IMG submission 107846) | Flavobacteria bacterium RIFCSPLOWO2_12_FULL_35_11
ACGGAAGTTGAAAAAGATCATAGAAAACGATTAGCATTAATCAGGGAAGGTGAATATGGAAATTAAAAAAATCAACAAATCAACATATCAACGATTCAACAAATCAACGATAAAAAAAGTATCTTTGCACAAAATCAAAAAACGGGAATATGAGTTTATTTCAATTTATTAAATCTAAAGTGTTTTTAAAGCAGTTGCTGATGGCTTTTGTTGGCTTATTGGTATTGATTGTTCTTAGTGTGTTTTGGTTAAATTTTTCAACCAACCACAATCAGAAAATTGAAGTTCCAAATTTGTCTAAAATGAGTTTGGAGGAAGTCGAAGAAACGCTGGACGACTTAGATTTAAGCTGGGAGGTAATAGATTCTGCAAGTTTTGATGCAGCTTTTCCTAGCAAATCTGTCATTGAGCAAAGTCCGGAAGCAGGAGATTTTGTGAAAGAAAACAGAAAAATTTATTTGACCTTGAATCCATCAGGTTATTCAGATGTTGAAATACCCGATTTTTATGGAAAAACAAAAAGACAGGCCGTTTCACAATTAACTGCAATTGGATTTAGAATAAGTATAACCGAAATTTATGTGAAAGATATTGCGAAAGATGTAGTGAGAGGTTTAATATACAATGGGAAAGATTTAAAAAACGGTGATAAAATTCCGCAAAATTCTGAAATCATCTTAAAATTGGGCGATGGAAATGAAGGTGGTATGCAAATGGATAGTTTAGAAACTGCTGAAGAACTGATTATAGAATGAAAATAGACGACATAGACGAATTAGAAAAAGAAGAATTTTACGAACATTACAGGTATGTCGCCAGCGTAGGTCAGGAGCCATTGCGCGTGGATAAATATTTAATGAATTTCATAGAATATTCAACAAGAAATAAAATTCAACAGGCGGCAAAAGCAGGAAATATATTGGTGAATGACATTCCTGTAAAATCAAACTACAAGGTAAAGGCAAAAGACGTGGTTCGCGTTGTTTTGGCGCATCCGCCGCACGAAAATTTATTGGTTGCAGAAAACATTCCTTTGGATATTTTATTTGAAGATGAGGAAGTTATTGTGGTAAATAAACCTGCCGGAATGGTAGTGCATCCCGGTCACGGAAATTATAGCGGCACTTTGGTGAACGGATTGATTTTCCATATTGAAAATTTACCGACAAACTCCAATGAACGTCCGGGCTTGGTGCACAGAATTGACAAAGATACCAGCGGATTGCTGGTGGTGGCAAAAACAGAATATGCAATGGCTCATTTGTCCAAACAATTTTTCGACAGAACCACAGAACGTTTGTATTACGCTTTGGTTTGGGGAAATATAGACGAAGAAGAAGGAATTATTGAAGGAAATATTGGGAGAAGTTTAAAAAATCGCTTGCAAATGGATGTTTTTCCAACCGGCGAATTTGGTAAACCTGCAATTACACATTATAAAGTGCTTGAGCGTTTTAGTTATGTTACCTTGGTTCAATGCAAGTTGGAAACTGGCAGAACGCATCAAATTAGGGCGCATATGAAACACATTGGCCACACACTTTTTAACGATGAACGCTACGGCGGAGACATTATCTTAAAAGGAACAACGTTCACCAAATACAAACAATTTGTCGAAAATTGTTTTAAAGCATTGCCAAGGCAGGCACTTCACGCAAAAACATTGGGCTTTCAGCATCCAATCACCAAAGAATTTTTACAGTTTAATTCTGAAATGCCACAAGACATGCAATTGTGCCTGGAGAAATGGCGCAGCTATACCATAAATCAAAAAGATTAACATGAAGGAATTTGATGTTGAAAACTGGAACAGAATTGCACAATATAATTTTTTTAAAACGTATGAAGATCCTTTTTTTAATATTACCGCCAATTTAGAAGTCAGCAATCTTTACAGGTGCTGCAAACAAAATCAGTTGTCGTTTTCTTTGGCTTGTATGTATGTTGCATTAAAATGCGCCAATGAAATTACTGAATTTAAATTGCGATTTAAAAACGATAAGGTTTACTTATTTGACCTCGTAAATATTGGTTCCACTGTTTTAAATGATGACTTCACTTTTTCATTTTGCGATTTTGAGTTTCATAAAACGATGCAAGAATTCGATGCAAACGGTAAAAAAGTGCTCGAAAATCATAAAATAGGAATCGTATTTAATGCGCAGGAAGATCAATTAGGAATTATTCATTGCTCCACAATTCCTTGGGTTTCTTTTACCGGATTTAAACATGCAAGAAATGGAAATGAAGGCTTGCAGGGAATTCCGAAAGTGGTATTTGGCAAAATATTCAAAGAAAACGAAATTCAAAAAATTCCCTTTTCGGTGGAAGTTCACCATGCTTTGATGGATGGTTATCACGTTGGACTGCTTTACAAAAAAATGCAGCAATTTATAGATAGGCTTTGATAAAAATGAATTATTTCAATAATAATTCAGAAAAACGCAAATATTTATTTATTAATTTTTAATTTTAATAAATTGTTTGTAAAATTTACAACACAAAATTGCATAGTTGTTAGGAATCTCCGCTAAAAAATGACAAAAAAATAGAAATGAAAATAGTAATATCCCCGGCTAAATCATTGGATTATGAGACCCCAATTCCAACGAAACAATTTACCCAAGGAATTTTTTTGGAAGAAGCCGCAAAAATAAATACCGTTTTAAGGAAGAAATCTCCAAAACAACTTTCGGCATTAATGAGTGTTTCCCCAAATTTAGGGGAATTAAATTGGCAGCGAAACCAGGAATGGGAATTGCCTTTTTCTTTAGATAATTCCCGTCAGGCAATTTTCGCTTTTAAAGGGGAAGTTTATATTGGACTGGATGCTTATTCCTTGCCGCTTGATAAATTGGAAATTCTTCAAAATAAATTAAGAATCTTGTCCGGCCAATATGGTTTGTTGAAGCCATTGGATTTGATACAGCCTTATCGTTTAGAAATGGGCACCAAGTTAAAAGTGGCGAAAAAAGAGAATTTATACCAGTTTTGGGGTAAAACAATTACTTCTAAATTGAATGAAGAAATTGCTAAGGATGAACTATTCATTAATTTGGCAAGCGCTGAGTATTTTAAAGCTGTAAAACCAGCCTTTTTAAAAGTTCCCGTAATTATACCGGTTTTTAAGGATTTTAAAGATGGGAAATTAAAAGTGATTGCTTTTTTTGCCAAAAAAGCAAGAGGTTTAATGGTTCGTTTCATCATTGATCACAACATTGAAACGATAGAAGATTTGAAAAATTTTAATTATGAAGGTTATGCTTTCGACGCAAACTTATCGTCAGAAAACGAGTTGGTTTTTACGCGATAATTATAGATTTTTTTTAATTTGTATTGATTTTTTATATAAGTTTGCGCCAACGATTTTGGCAGCCATGATAGAAATACGTTTTTTAAGGTCTAACGTATATGTTTACAGGTCTTTAAAACATAAAATTATTGAAAAATATAACGAAGAATTAAGCATTTTAATGACTTCTTTTAACCACATTTTAAAGTTATACAGCCCATTGAAAGTTGTTAGGTTTAAAAATAATTATTTAGTATTAAGAGTATAGATATAAGAAAACTTTTTTGAACTTAATATGAGTCTATAAAGACTGCTTTATTAATTGTAAATTAAAATACTAAATGAATACAAAATATATCGATTTAATAAGCCAAACATTCGATTTTCCACAAGAAGAGTTTAAAGTTGATTCCAATAAAAATCTACATTTTCATGATATCGACACCATGAAACTTGTTGAAGAATTTGGCACGCCTTTAAAATTTACCTATCTGCCAAAAATTAGCGAAAATATCCAAAAAGCCAAAGCAATGTTTGCCAAAGCAATGCATAAGCATAAGTATAAAGCTAAATATCACTATTGTTATTGTACCAAAAGCTCCCATTTCAAACACGTGTTGGATGAAGCTTTAAAAAATGACATTCATATTGAAACTTCTTCAGCTTTTGATATTGATATTGTTGAAAATTTAAAAAAAGAAGGTAAAATAACCGATAAAACTTACATTCTTTGTAATGGCTTCAAGCGAGACGAATACATTACAAATATTCAGCGATTGATCAATAACGGACATAAAAATTGCATCCCGATTATCGACAATTATGAAGAAATTGGATTGCTTACCGAAGGTACCAAAAAGAAAATAAATATAGGAATCAGGATTGCTTCTGAAGAAGAACCGAAGTTTGAGTTTTATACTTCACGTTTGGGAATTGGCTATAAAAATATTGTCGATTTTTACCGACGAGAAGTTAAGGACAATCATAAGGTGAACCTAAAAATGTTGCATTTCTTTATTAATACGGGAATTAAAGACAATGCCTATTATTGGAATGAGTTAAGCAAATGTTTGAAGGTTTACATCAGTTTGAAAAGAATTTGCCCAAGTTTGGACAGCTTAAACATCGGTGGCGGATTTCCAATAAAAAACTCGTTGGCTTTTAATTACGATTATGAATATATGGTTGATGAAATTATCAGCCAAATAAAAGAAGCCTGCGAAGATGCAGAGGTTCAGGTTCCACATATATTTACTGAATTTGGAAGCTATACGGTAGGAGAGAGCGGAGGCGCGATTTACAAGGTTTTATACCAAAAAAAGCAAAACGACAGAGAAAGATGGAATATGATAAACTCTTCATTTATTACGACTTTGCCAGACAGTTGGGCCATAAATAAACGATTTATTTTATTACCTTTAAACCGATGGAATGATGTTTATGAACGGGTGTTATTAGGTGGTTTAACTTGCGACAGTGACGATTATTACAATTCAGAGCAACACATAAACGCCATTTATTTGCCGGTTTATAAAGAAGAAAAACCGCTGTATTTAGGATTTTTTAATACAGGGGCTTACCAGGAATCTATAGGAGGTTATGGCGGATTGCAGCATTGCTTAATTCCACAGCCAAAACATATTATTATATCAAAAGATAACGAAGGAAAACTAGAATTTAAAGTGTTTAAAGAAAAACAAACAGCAAGCGATTTTTTAAAAATATTAGGTTATGAATAAAAGAACTTACGCGGGGATATCTGAACAATATGCCAAAATTGAAACTTCAAAAATAGTTTTGATTCCTGTTCCTTATGACGGAACAAGTACTTGGCAAAAAGGCGCCGACAAGGGACCTGAAGCGTTTTTGACTGCTTCAGATAATATGGAACTTTACGATATTGAAACTGATTCAGAAGTTTATAAAAACGGAATTTATTTGGCAGATGCCGTTACGGAGAATTCTTCTCCTGAAAAAATGGTGGCAGCTGTTCATGCAGTGACCAAAACATTTATAAGAAAAAATAAATTTGTTACCATTTTTGGTGGTGAGCATTCGGTTTCTATAGGAACTATTAGAGCTTTTAATGAATGTTTCAATGATTTAACGGTTGTTCAAATCGATGCGCATGCCGATTTAAGAAAAGAATATAACGGATCAAGCTGCAATCATGCCTGTACCGCTTATGAAGCAAGTCAGAATACCAATCTTATTCAGGTAGGTATTCGCAGTATGGATATTTTGGAGAAAAGTGTGATGGATCCCGATAAAATATTTTTCGCCCATGAAATGGCAATAGATGATTATTGGATGGAAAATGCGATTGATTTAATGGGAAAAAATGTTTTTATAACATTTGATTTGGATGCTTTCGATCCTTCATTATTGCCATCAGCAGGAACACCGGAACCGGGAGGATTGCTTTGGTATGAAACTTTGGATTTTCTGAAAAAAATATTCAAACAAAAAAATGTGGTTGGATTTGATATTGTTGAATTATGTCCGAACGAAAAAGACAAATCTTCCGATTTTCTTGCCGCAAAATTGTATTATAAAATGTTAAGCTATAAGTTCTCTAACTTAGATATTGATGATTACGAGAACGAATCCGGTTTTAAAGAACCAAATAATAAAACCTCAAAATTTGAAGACGAAGACTATGACTAATAAAGGAGCAATTTCCCAATTTATTGAAAATTATTACCTGCATTTTAATTCTGCAGCATTGGTTGATGCCGCCAAAGCATATGAAGCCCAATTGGCAGCTGGCTCAAAAATGTTAGTCTCAATGGCCGGTGCCATGAGCACTGCTGAAATAGGCAAAGTATTTGCTGAAATTATCAGACAGGATAAAGTTCAAATAATTTCTTGCACCGGCGCAAATTTAGAAGAAGATGTCATGAATTTGGTTGCCCATTCCCATTACAAAAGGGTTCCGAATTATCGGGATTTAACGCCTCAAGATGAATGGGATTTGATGGAAAAAGGATTGAACAGGGTTACAGATACTTGCATTCCGGAAGAAGAAGCTTTCAGAAGATTGCAGAAGCATATTTTTAAAATTTGGAAAGATGCAGAAGACAAGGGAGAACGATTTTTTCCGCATGAATTTATGTATAAATTAGTACTTTCTGGCGTGTTGGAACAATATTATGAAATTGACCCAAAAAATAGCTGGATGATTGCTGCTGCACAAGCCAATTTGCCTATGGTTGTTCCGGGTTGGGAAGACAGCACAATGGGAAATATTTTCGCTTCTTACGTGTTAAAAGGGGAGCTTAAAGCCAGCACCGTGAAATCGGGAATCGAATATATGACTTTCTTAGCCGATTGGTATACTGCAAATTCAGAAACCGGTATTGGATTCTTCCAAATAGGAGGTGGAATTGCAGGTGATTTCCCTATTTGTGTGGTACCAATGTTATACCAAGATTTAGAACGTACAGACACGCCATTTTGGAGCTATTTTTGTCAGGTTTCAGATTCTACCACCAGTTATGGATCGTATTCTGGTGCGGTTCCAAATGAGAAAATTACTTGGGGAAAATTAGACATCAATACCCCGAAATTTATTATAGAATCTGACGCAACCATTGTTGTGCCGTTAATTTTTGCGTATTTGTTAAATATGTAATTGCAGTTTATGAAAAGAGTTATAGTAGATTACAGTAAATTAACAAGTGAAATATTAAACTTGTTGGTAGAGAAATTCCCTAACGGATATGGCTACAAAGACATCATTACCTTTAAAAATGCCAAGGGTGAAACCGTTAGAGCGGTTGAGGTGACTTTTGAAGATACCATATATCTTGTTAAAATCAGTTTGAAACTGGAAGAAACCATGGAAGATTATGATGCAGATGAAGATAATTTTGATGATGTATTTGACAGTGATATTGAAGATATAGCAGATGAAGAAAGTGAAGTGGAGGAAGATTAATCCATTTCATTGAAAATACTTTAATGCTGAAAAATTCAGAAAATGATAAAAAAGAAAACCCGTAATTTGCGGGTTTTCTTTTTTAAACATTAATTGTATTTACCTTCTTGTCCCAATTCTTTTACCAATTCATAATAAACAATAGCCCTGTATTTATTTCTGTTTGATTTACCAACCTTTTCAATGACATTTTCAACGGCGTGGTCTAATTTCGGACTGTCAGGCAATCCTAATTTTTTCATTAAAAAGTTTTTTTTCAAAGTTTCAAGTTCCTTTTTATCGGTACCTGATACAGTTTCAGCATCTGGTTTGTAAATTGAAGGCCCCAAGCCTTTTGTTACTTTTGTCAATAAATCGGCATCAAATTTAAGACCCAATTTTTTCATTTCACTTTGATAAAGTGTAATTTTTTCATCGAATTTACTCATGATTACAATTTTTTAATTAAAAATAGAATACTTTACTTAAAGTTAAAAAATATTATTGATAAAAAATAAATTTTCGTTAACAATCTGAAATATTAACACTTACGGCCAAACCGCCTTCTGAAGTTTCCTTATATTTTGAATTCATGTCTTTTGCGGTTTCCCACATGGTTTCAATCACCTTGTCCAGCGGCACTTTTGCATTTGCGGCATCAGATTCCAATGCCAACTCTGCGGCATGAATTGCTTTTATGGCGCCCATGGCATTTCGTTCAATACAAGGAATTTGAACCAAACCGCCAATTGGGTCACAGGTTAATCCCAAATGATGTTCCATGGCAATTTCACTGGCCATGAGCACTTGTTCCGGACTTCCGCCGAGCAATTCTGTCAATGCGCCTGCGGCCATAGCCGATGACACGCCAATTTCTGCCTGGCAACCGCCCATTGCTGCTGAAATGGTGGCGCCTTTTTTAAAGATGCTTCCTATTTCTCCGGCCACCAATAAAAATTGCTTCACGTGTTCAAAATTTGCCTGGTGGTTTTCAATTACCATATAATACATTAAAACGGCAGGAATTACACCGGCGCTGCCATTTGTTGGCGCGGTGACAACCCTTCCCAATGAGGCATTCACTTCATTAACGCTTAAGGCCAAACAACTCACCCATTTCAGTATTTCCCGAAATTTCACTTCCGTTTTCCGGATGCTTTGCAGCCATTCCGCCGGAGAATTATAGACAAAATCAACGTGTAATTTTTCATGAATGTCAAAGGCGCGGCGCCTCACATTCAACCCGCCAGGAAGCGTACCCGGAGTGTGGCAACCGATATACATACATTCGAGCATGGTGTCCCAAATACGGTTAATTTGGTGGTCAATTTCCTGGTCGCTTCTCAGCGATCTTTCGTTTTCCAGCACAATTTCCGATATTTTTAAGTGTTGCTCTACGCAATAAAGTTCCAGTTCTTTGGCAATTTTTATCGGATATGGAAATGTTTTGTGGATTTTAATATTTTCCTTGGCGTGGATAAGTTCTTCCCGAACCACAAATCCGCCACCGATAGAATAATAGGTATCTGAAGAAATTTCCGTTTCATTTTGAAATGCGGTAAATTTTAAGCCGTTTGCGTGAAATGGCAGAAATTCCCTGTTAAATATAATGTCTGTTTCCGGGTCGAAATCAATTAAATTTTTGCCGCCAAAATTTATTTTTTTATAGGTTTGAATGTCATTGGTGATGGGAATTATTTCTTCCGTAGGAATGGTTTCCGGATCTTCCCCGGCCAATCCCAATAATATGGCCAAATCAGAAGCATGGCCTTTGCCGGTTAAAGAAAGCGAACCGTATAAATCGACCTTTATGGATGTGACTTTCGTAAAATTAGCCTCTTTTTTAAGGTGATTGATCCACCTTTCCGCAGCGCGCCACGGACCTAAAGTATGTGAACTGGAAGGACCGATTCCTATCTTTAACATATCAAAAATCGAAATACATTCCATTTTTATCGTTTTTTAAACAAGTATGCAAAGATAGAGCATTGCGTAATATCCCAATCATTTTTATAAAAATTATGGTATTTGAAGCGGTTTCAGTGACAAATTCGGAGTGTTCTGTTTTAATTATGACAACTTGACATAATTTTTGCAATGGCATAATCATTGAATACCGTAAATCAGAGTTTAAAAAACAAAAATTAAATAGCATAGAGTCATGGGAAAAATTATAGGAATAGATTTAGGAACAACCAATTCATGTGTTTCCGTAATGGAAGGAAATGAGCCAGTGGTAATTCCTAATGCAGAAGGAAAAAGAACAACACCTTCTATTGTAGCATTTATTGAAGGTGGAGAAAGAAAAGTGGGTGATCCCGCTAAACGTCAGGCTGTTACAAATCCTTTAAAAACAGTTTATTCGATTAAACGTTTTATGGGAAACAAATATTCTGAATCTAAAATGGAAGCAGAGCGTGTTCCTTATAAAGTTGTAAAAGGAGATAATGACACACCTCGTGTTGATATCGACGGAAGATTGTACACGCCACAAGAAATATCAGCCATGATTCTTCAAAAAATGAAGAAAACGGCTGAAGATTATTTAGGAACAGAAGTAACGGAAGCCGTTGTAACGGTGCCTGCTTATTTTAACGACGCACAACGTCAGGCCACTAAAGAAGCCGGAGAAATTGCCGGACTAAAAGTGAGCCGTATTATTAACGAGCCTACTGCTGCGGCATTGGCTTATGGTTTGGATAAAAAAGGAATCGATCAAAAAATTGTAGTTTTTGACTTTGGTGGAGGTACGCATGACGTTTCCATCTTGGAATTGGGCGATGGTGTATTTGAAGTATTGTCAACAGATGGTGATACGCATTTAGGTGGAGATGATGTTGATCAAAAAATTATAGACTGGTTGGCAGCAGAGTTTAATGCTGAAGAAGGCATTGATTTGCGTAAAGATCCAATGGCATTGCAACGTTTAAAAGAAGCTGCCGAAAAAGCCAAAATTGAATTGTCATCAGCTGCAACAACTGAAATTAACTTGCCTTATGTAACTGCCACTGCAAGCGGCCCAAAACATTTGGTTCGCAGTTTAACCAGAGCAAAGTTTGAGCAATTGATTGACGATTTGATCAAAAGAACTATTGAGCCTTGTAAAACAGCGCTTAAAGGTGCAGGTTTAACAACCGGTGATATCAACGAAATTATCTTGGTTGGTGGATCAACCCGTATTCCTGCGGTTGTGGAAGCTGTAGAAAAATTCTTCGGAAAAACACCGTCAAAAGGGGTGAATCCTGATGAGGTTGTTGCCATTGGCGCAGCCATTCAAGGTGGTGTTTTATCTGGTGATGTGAAAGATGTATTGTTGTTAGACGTTACACCACTTTCATTGGGTATTGAAACTATGGGAAATGTAATGACCAAGTTAATTGAAGCCAATACAACCATTCCAACCAAAAAATCGCAAGTATTTTCAACGGCAGCCGACAATCAGCCATCCGTAGAAATTCACGTGTTGCAAGGCGAACGTGCTATGGCGGCCGATAACAAAACAATTGGACGTTTCCATTTGGATGGCATTCCGCCAGCACAAAGAGGAACACCTCAAATTGAAGTTACTTTTGATATTGATGCCAACGGTATTATTCACGTAACTGCCGGCGATAAAGCTACAGGTAAAACACGAGATATCAGAATTGAAGCTTCTTCTGGATTGACTGAAGATGAAATCAAAAAAATGAAAGCTGATGCGGAAGCAAATGCTGAATCTGATAAAAAAGCCAAAGAAACTGCCGAAAAAATAAATGCAGCAGATTCTATGATTTTCCAAACAGAAAAACAATTAAAAGAGTTTGGTGAAAAATTATCGGCTGATAAAAAAGGACCAATTGAAGCTGCGCTTGTTGATTTAAAGAAAGCTCATGAAACAAAAGATATTGCACAAATTGACGCTGCAATGGAAAAAATAAATGAAGCTTGGAAAGTAGCCAGTGAAGAAATGTACAAAGCAGAACAAGATACACAAGGCGCTCCAGCCGGCGATGCCGGAAACGGACAAGCAAAAAATGAAAAAGACCATGTGGAAGATGTTGACTTTGAAGAAGTAAAAGAAGAATAATTTTTATTGAAATAACATGTAAAAGCCTCCAATTTTGGAGGCTTTTTTTATGTTTCTTTATTTATGTTGTTTTTTTTATATAGGAAGGCTTTAATTATCAAGCGCTTCTCTAATATTCGGATATTTAAATTTAAAACCTGTCGCCATTATTTTTTCTGAAGAAACACGGCTTCCTTCCAAGATGATTGCGGCCATTTTTCCCAAGATCAATTTTATCACAAAAGCGGGGATATTTGGCAGCCATAATGGCTTTTTAAGTTTATTGGCAATGATTTTTGTAAGTGATTTATTGGTAAGATGGTCTGGGGCAACGGCATTGTAAATTCCTTGAATTTCTTCATTTTCAATTGCTTCAAGATACATATTGCATAAATCTTCAAGGTGAATCCAGGGAATATATTGTTCGCCGCTTCCAAGAGTAGCACCAACGCCCAATTTTATGGACTGGCTAAATTTTTCTAAAGCGCCCCCTTCTCTGGAAAGCACAACGCCGGTTCTTAAAATGACGGTTCTTATGTTAATTTTATTAAATTGGTTTGCGGCTTTTTCCCAAACTTTGCAAATGGCACTTACAAAATCACGGTTTGCAACATCATTTTCATTGTAAATTTTTTCGGAAGTTGTGGAGCCGTAATAGCCAATTCCTGAAGCTGAAATAAATCCTTTTAAATTTGGATGGAGTTCTTTCACTTTTTCAAACAAAAGATTGGCCGAATCTACCCGGCTCCTAATCAAAAGGTGTTTTCTTTCTTTGGTCCAGCGCTTGTCTGCGATGCCTTCGCCAGCCAAATGAATGATATAATCGGCTTTAATGATGGCTTCAGGATCAATATAATGCTCCTCCAAATTCCAATAAAAGGTGTTGGGATTGTCGGTTTTTATTCGGCTTAAAATTAAAACGGTGTGGCCTTTTTCCCTTAATAAATCACAAAGCGCAGTTCCTATAAATCCGGTCCCGCCGGTCACTAAAATTGAAGCCATAAAAAATTCGGTTATTTTGTATAATATTACACAAAATAACCGAATTCTGAAATAAAGAACAATTAAAAACTAATTTTGAAACACGGGTATTTCCACTTTATAAGGAACAATATTGTTCATTCCAATGGTAATGGCTTCCACATTTAAAGGAATTAAATTATGGTAGCGTTCAGAGATTGATTTTTTCAAACCTTCAATCACATTTTCTAATTTTACGACTGGTTTTACTTTTAAATAGCCGCCTAAAATGATCATATTAAAAATTTTTTTATTTCCCATTTCTGAAGCGAATCTGGTGCCTTCAATTTGGTAAATTTTGATGTCAGTTCTAGATGGATGCGCGGTAATTCCGTTGGGATCGTAAATTAAAACGCCTCCCGGTTTTACGGATTCCTCAAATTTATCCATCGATTGCTGGTTTAAAATAATGGCGGTGTCCACAATTTTTAAGTAAGGCGAACTAATTCTTTCATCACTTAAAATTACGGTAACATTTGCTGTTCCGCCGCGCATTTCAGGTCCGTAAGAAGGCATCCAGCTCACTTCCTGATTTTGCATGATGCCAGAATAGGCCAATATTTTTCCCATTGATAGCACTCCTTGTCCACCAAAACCTGCGATAATAATTTCTTCTGTCATTGTTTTATTTTTTTAAGATACCATCAACTTTTATATCACCAAGCGGAAAGTATGGAAACATATTTTCTTCCATCCAAATATTTGACTCATTTGGTGCCATTTTCCAACCGGAGTTGCAGTTAGACACAATTTCAATAAATGAAAGTCCTTTTCCCAATCGTGTGTTTTCAAACGCTTTTTGAATCGCTTTTTTAGCTTTACGCGCGTGTTTGTGCGTATGGACTGCGTGACGGGTTACGTAATATACACCGGGAAGATTGGCAATTAATTCTGTCATTTTCAAGGGAGAACCCATCGTTTCAATGTCTCTTCCGTAAGGTGATGTGGAAGATTTCATTCCAGCCAAGGTTGTTGGCGCCATTTGTCCGCCGGTCATTCCGTAAATTCCATTATTCACAAAAATGATCACAATGTTTTCGCCTCTGTTGCAGGCGTGAATGGTTTCAGCAGTTCCAATAGCGGCCAAATCACCGTCACCTTGGTAAGTGAACACATATTTTTCAGGCCAAAGTCTCGAAATGGCTGTTGCTACTGCCGGTGCGCGTCCGTGGGCAGCTTGTGTCATATCTATATTCATAAAATCATAAGCTAAAACAGAGCAGCCAACCGGTGCAACACCGATAACGTCTTCTGAAATCCCCATTTCATCAATGACTTCCATAGTTAAATTGTGCGCAGTGCCATGACCACATCCCGGACAGTAAGACAGGGCATTGTCGGTCATTAATTTTGTTTTACAGAATACTTGATTCTCTGGTCTTATGATGTCTGATACTTCCATTTTTAATAATTTTTTGTTCTAAAGCTTCTAAAATTTCTTCTGGCGTGTGGATAATTCCTCCAGTTCTTCCAAAATGTTCAACGGGTACTTTGAATTCAACAGAAAGTCGCACGTCTTCTACCATTTGGCCTGCATTTAATTCAACGCTTAAAATTCCTTTTACCTGGTCGGCCAAATCGAAAAGTGCTTTTTTTGGATAAGGAAATAAGGTAATCGGTCTTAATAAACCTACTTTTATTCCTTTTGCTCTTCCCAATTCAACGGCTTTTTGTGAAATTCGTGCACTTGAACCGTAAGCAACGATTAAATATTCAGCGTCGTCGCAGTTTATTTTTTCAAAACGCAAGTCCTCTTTTTCCATTTGTTCGTATTTTTTCATCAACCTGCGAACCCTGGCTTCCATTTTTTCAGATTGTAAATCGAGCGACGTAATAATATTGCGTTCTCTTCCTTTTTTGCCGGTAACCGCCCAATCGCCACTTTTTTCAATCAATTCCTCATTGGTCATTCTTGGTTTTTGTGGTTTAAGAACTACCTTTTCCATCATTTGGCCAATTAACCCATCAGAAAGAATTAATGCGGGAGCGCGATATTTAAAGGCGATGTCGAAAGCGTCTTCAACAAAATCGGCCATTTCCTGAACCGATGCCGGTGCTAAAACATAGAGTTTGTAATCTCCGTGTCCGCCACCTTTTACCGATTGAAAATAATCGGCTTGTGAAGGTTGGATCGTTCCCAATCCTGGTCCGCCACGAACAACATTTACAATTACGGCAGGCAATTCTGCACCTGCCAAATAGGAGATTCCTTCCAATTTTAAAGAAATTCCCGGACTTGATGAGGAAGTCATCGCTTTTTTGCCGGTGCTTGCGGCGCCATAAACCATGTTTATGGCCGCTATTTCGCTTTCAGCCTGTAAAACAACCATTCCTGTTCTTAATTCAGGACGTTCGGCCATTAAATATTCAATAATTTCTGTTTGTGGTGTGATAGGGTAACCAAAATAACCATCAACTCCAGCCCTAATTGCAGCTTCAGCCAATGCTTCGTTACCTTTCATTAATTTTAATTCTGACATTCTACGCAATGTTTTAAATGTTATACTGAAACTTTTACTCTGTAAACTGAGATTGCTCTGTCTGGGCATACAATACCGCAGTTTGTGCAGCCTGTGCAAGCTTCAGGGTTTTTCATGTAAGCATAGTGATAGCCTTTTCTATTCACGTCTGCCGACATGCCAATCACGTCATCCGGACAAACAGGAATACAAACTTCACAGCCTTTGCAGGTTTGTGTGTCAACAACTATAGCTCCTTTTACTTTTGCCATATCAATAAATTTATATATGATTACTATACTGTAATTTTATTATTCTCAAAGATATGGGTTATTTATTGTAAAAAGAATGACAAATGTCAATACGTGACAGTTGTCATATTCTTTTATGATTTTTTAAGGAATATGGCTATAAAAAAAACACCTGAATAGGTGTTTTTATTGAATATTTATAAAATGTAATTTGTGTTACATTAATATAATGGTTTGTATTTTGTTGGATTTACCTCATTCATGATGCTGTAAATTGCTTCAAAAATATCTTCTTCATTTGGTTTTGAAAAATAATCGCCATCCGTTCCGTAAGCTGCTCTGTGCGGTTTCGCCGTTAATGTCACCGGTTTGCTGTCCAAATAGCCATAAGCATTTTGTTTTTCCAGGATTTCATTCAATAGATAGGCGGAAGCCCCTCCGGGAACATCTTCATCAATAATAATAAGCCTGTTTGTTTTTTGGATACTTTTCACCACATCTTTATTGATATCAAAAGGCAACAGACTTTGAACATCTATTAATTCAATATCAATATCAACCTGTTTTAAACCATTTACAACTTCTTCCACCAATTTTAAGGTTGAACCATAAGAAACTACGGTAATGTCAGTTCCGGTTTTAATGGTTTCAACAACACCGATGGGTGTTTTAAATTCGCCTAAATTGTTGGGGAATTTTTCTTTAAGTCGATAGCCGTTTAAATTTTCCACAATTAAAGCGGGTTCATCACATTCCAATAAAGTATTGTAAAATCCGGCGGCTTTTGTCATGTTTCTTGGAACCAAAATATTCATTCCCCTTAACAAATGCACAATAGCGCCCATTGGAGATCCGGAATGCCAGATTCCTTCCAAACGGTGGCCACGGGTTCTTACAATTAACGGTGCTTTTTGTTTGCCAACGGTTCTGTAATGCAGCGTAGCCAAATCGTCACTCAATATTTGAATAGCGTATAATAAATAATCTAAATATTGAATTTCGGCAATTGGACGCAATCCTCTTAGCGCCATTCCTATTCCTTGTCCAATGATGGTAGCTTCCCTAATTCCGGTATCGGCCACACGAAGTTTCCCGTATTTTTCCTGAAGTCCGACAAGACCTTGATTTACATCGCCTATATTTCCTGAATCTTCTCCAAAAATGAACAAATCATTGTATTTTGAAAATAAGAAATCAAAGTTGTCTTTTATAATAATTCGCCCATCAACCATTTCGGCATTTGCATCATAAGTTGGTAAAACTTCTTTTACGTGGCTTACTTTTTTATCGCTTTGGCTGTATAAAAAGGAGCTATAATTTTGTTGTTCTTTTTTTAAATAATTGACAATCCAATTTTGAAGTTGTGTTTTTTCTGCAGATTTTTCTTCTCTAACATAAACAATGGCTTTTCTGGCAGCAACTAAAAGATCTTTTCTTGAGGTGTCCAAAACAGCGGTCAAATCATTTTTTAATTTAAGGATAAAAGATTTGTTGTGACTTTTGTTCGCCAGATTTTCCAGCAATTGCATCACTTTGGCTTTTTCTTCTTTTACCGGATTTAAAAATGCATTCCAAGCGTCTCTTCTGGCTTGATTGACTTCTTTTTTTGCTTCTTTTTCAATAATGATCAATTCTTCTTCGGTTTCAACAAAGCGAAGCAAGTTATTGTTGCTGTCTTTTAATTCGAATTCAATAATCCAATCGCGCATTTTTGCGAGACAGTCGTTTTGTTTTTCCCAAATTAAGCGCTCTTTAGTTTTATAGCGTTCGTGTGAACCGGAAGTTGAATGGCCTTGCGGTTGTGTTAAATCTTTAACGTGAATTAAAACAGGCACATGTTCTTCACGGGCAATTTTTGCCGCTTTATTATAAACCGAAATCAATTGCGGATAATCCCATCCTTTTACCACGAAAATTTCGAATCCTTCCGCAGTTTCATCACGTTGAAAACCTTTTAAGATCTCTGAAATACTTTCTTTGGTGGTTTGATATTTTGCCGGAACTGAAATACCATAATCATCATCCCAAACACTAATAATCATTGGAACCTGCAAAACTCCTGCAGCATTTATGGTTTCAAAAAATAAGCCTTCTGAAGTGCTTGCGTTTCCTATAGTTCCCCAGGAAATTTCATTTCCGTTGTTTGAAAATTTTGGTTTTTTTAACTCAGAAATATTACGAAACATTTTTGAGGCCTTTGCTATTCCAAGCATCCTGGGCATCTGGCTTGCTGTTGGCGAAATATCGCCGGTTGAATTGTATTGTTCGGTCAGGTTTTTAAAATGACCGTTTTCATCCAGGCTGTGGGTTGCAAAATGACCTCCCATTTGTCGGCCGCCCGACATTGGATCGGCGTTAATGTCAGGATGCGCATACAAACCTGCAAAAAATTGTTGGGGCGTTAATTCGCCAATCGCCATCATAAAAGTTTGGTCGCGATAATAACCCGATCTAAAATCGCCTTTTTTAAAGGCTTTAGCCATGGCCAATTGCGGTACTTCTTTGCCGTCCCCAAAAATTCCAAATTTTGCCTTTCCGGTTAAAACTTCTCTACGGCCCAAGTAACTGCATTCTCTGCTTATTACAGCGATTTGGTAATCTTGCAGGACTTCTTTCTTAAATTGATTAAAAGATAATTGTTCTTGGTTGGTGGATGTAGATTTTACCTGCATGTTTTTGATTTTTTTAGTAGGGGTAAAGTTACAAATTTAAATGGTATTTAAAATTACGTTCAAAAATTGAATAAAAGTTCAGTTTAAAGGTTAAAAGTTAAAAGTAAAAAATGGATTAAAAAGTAATCAATTAAAATTAACCACGCAATTAACAAAAACCCGATACATGAAACCAAAAAAACTAATAACTTTTAACATATAACTAACAACTTAATAGAACCCCCTTTTTGCAAAATTATAAATTTTCTTAGGATTTATGATTAACACAAACCTAATTTTAGAGGCGTAACTTGGTTGGGAAATTTCCCAGCCCAAATTGGAATGTAAAGGAAAATATACTTCTAAAATATCTTGTATGAAGTTTAATCTGACCCCATTTTCATAAGCAAAATAGACCTTTTGATTCTTGTTTTTTACAAAACCAACATCATTATACACCTCAAACCAACGCCACAAGCCAACGCTTGTGTTTATGGTTGAAAGCCATTGATTTGCATAAGCAACGGGAAGTTTCGATTTAAATCCGCCTTCATTAATGATGATTTGTTGGCTTAAAATACCCGTAGTTTCCGATCTTCCCAAATAATCGTACTGAAATAAATAATCGGATGGCCTGTCTAAGGCAAAACTAAAGAAATCCGTTTCGGTTTTATTGGACAAAAATGCGCCTGCGAAAATTCTGAAATCAAATTGTCTGTTGGTGTCTGTCAATAACCGGTAATGCCCCGTGGCAGAAACTTTGCTGAATTTATTGGCAATCTGTATTCCTGTAGAAAATCTAAAATCATCTATAATATTTGGTTTTGCATACCCATAACTTAAATTGAACACATTGTATTTGTTGGTTTCAATGTGTTGCGTTTGTGTTGGTGACTTTTCCCGGTCAACCATAATATAGGAAGTGTGTAGCGTGCTGCTGGTAACGTCTCTCAAGCTTTTTCTTTTAAATTCAAGAAGCGCAAAGGGCGTAAAAGTAGCATAAGAAAGGTCTTCTGCATAATGAAAACTGCTTCCCGAAATTCCGGTCAAAAATCTATTGATGTTTTTATTTTCCGGCAAGTATTCATAAAGCAATGAAAAGGATCCGGAAAAGGAATTGCTTTTTGTGCCATAGGAAGGCGTCATTTTATATTGGAAACTCTTGTTCAATAATGTTTTATTGGAAATTGCCATTCCTAAAACCAATCCGTCATAATAATTGTATCGGGCTTCAGGCGTATAGAAAATTTGATTGTAATAAGGGTTTTCTATATCTTTCATAAACTTTAACTGCACCGGCCTGTTAAATAATTTTTTGTTAGTGTCTTTCCAATTGTTTCTTAAATTATATTCCGGCAAATAGAATTCATGATTTAATGAAAGTTGTTCAAAACCATTTCTTTGAATCGTAACTTTTTCTAATGAATCTATGCCAACAAGCCATTTTTTAAATTTGACTTCATTATTTTGAATGCCATATAACTGAACAGGTGCAGTAAAATTTCGTTTATTTAAAATAGTGATTTCAAGAGAGTCGTTTTTCTTGACTATTTTTTTGATGGTATAATCAACTTTTTTGCTGGTGTTTAAATAATCTGTTTTAAACCAGGATATGTTTTTAGGCGTATCAATTAAATTTAAAAACTTATCACCAGTGGCCTGTTTTCCGGAATATTTTTCAGAAAAATCCTTTATCGATTTTGATATTGTTTCTTCCCCCAAATAATTGTCCAAATATCTAATTCCCAAACCGGCCTTATATTTATTTACAATTTTTCTGTTGAAATTAGACAGGGAATCGGCATGCGTTGTGAGTGGCTGGTCCAGATTTTTTCGAGCTGCGAACTGATAAACAAAGGCATATTTATCATTAAAATCAATTTTGGCCAAGTTAAAGTTCCTGATTCCCCAAAGTTTTGAAATATCGCCAATAGCTCTAACTTCCGGATAGTATGCTTCAACATATTTAATCATTAAATAGGTTTGTAAACCATCGGCAAGCCAGGCATCTTCTCTTTGATTAAACAAAAAAACGTTGTCTATATATTTTCTGCTCAGAATTTTAAAAAGTTGAATGTCCCATTCAAAAGTATCCGTAAAAGGCTTTAAAAATGATGGCAATTGGTTAAAGCCATAAACCGGATTTTTCTCATAATCAATTTTATTTATGAAAAGCTTTTTTTGCGGATATTTCCCCAAATAAGATTGAATAAAAGAAAGTTCCCTATTGATAATTTCGGTTTTGATGGCGGGATCCAATTTTTTAGAATCCATATTGGTCACCAGTGTAACAGGGCTTGATTTATACTCCGTAAAATCATTTTCTTTGGTGATGTTTATAGCAATATCCTGTCTGTTTTTCCCAATCAAGCGATAACTGTTAAAATTGGCCAGTGAATCAAGATAAACCGTTAAATCACTGTTTACTGAATACGCTTTGGGAACTTTTATATTTATGAAATAATTTGTATAATCAACATACAAATCATCCATATCCAAATTATTTTGAAGCTGCCACTTTTCATTGAAAACGGCAGGTATTAAGTACCAGTAACGCAAATTATAACCGGTTTTATTCACACCATAATTTGTAAACTTATCATTGGGTATTTTTACGGAATAAGTCGCAATAATTTTTATGGAATCCTTCGGTTTTAAGGTTTCTTTTAGATTGATTTTTAAGATATCAGGATCTTTGTCGGTAATATCCCAGGAAACTAAATCGTAATTAACCGAAATGCTGTTAATTTTGGAGCTTCCTCTATGTTTCTCTTTGGTAAAATGAAATGTTTTTGAATAGTTTTCTATGAAACGATTGGCCAGCGGAGTATTTTTATCTTTATAGGCATTTGCCCAATTATGAAAATAAACAGTATTTAGAATACTGTCTGATTTGTTAAAAAAAATAATTTCCTGTTGGATTTTAAGCTCGTTTGACTCTGCATTTAAAACAGCAATAATGGTGGTGCTGTTTGTTTGCGAATACGTGTTATTCAAACAAAAAATACCAGTAAAAAGCGTTAAAAATATATATTTTTTCAAGGGTTTACTTAAAAATTAGGGCTTAAACTGTATTTTTTATAAAATGTATTTATCACTTCCAAAACTTCATCTTCGGTATCTACAATTGAAATTAAACTGAGGTCGTCCAAACCTACGGCTCCTTCTTCAATCAGCGTAGTTTTAATCCAGTCAACTAGTCCCGACCAATATTTTTTTCCAACCAATACAATAGGAAATTTACCAATTTTTTTTGTCTGAATTAAGGTGATTGCCTCAAAAAGTTCATCCATGGTTCCAAATCCTCCCGGCATCACCACAAATCCTTGGGAATATTTAATGAACATCACTTTTCGAACAAAAAAGTAATCAAAATCCAAACTTTTATCGGAGTCGATATAAGGATTGTCAACTTGTTCAAACGGCAACTCAATATTTAAGCCAACAGAGGTTCCTTTGCCGCGTTGCGCTCCTTTATTTCCCGCTTCCATAATTCCTGGACCACCGCCAGTAACAATGCCGTACCCATGTATCGTTAAATTATACGCGATATTTTCAGCCAGTTTATAATATTCATGGTCTGTTTTTGTGCGTGCCGAACCAAAAATAGTCACGCAAGGCCCAATTTTACTGAGGCGTTCAAAACCTTCTACAAACTCTGCCATAATTTTAAATATGGCCCAGGAATCGTTGGTTTTAATTTCATTCCACGTTTTTTGCTTGAATTTTTCCCTTATTTTTTTGTCGTCATTTGTCATAATTACGCTGTAATTTCTTTTATTAATTGCTAAAATTCAGGATTTTCAGTAAAAATCTGCGGGCTAATTTAATTCTTTTTTTAAGAATTTGGCAGTATAGCTTTTTTTATGTTGGCTTACTTCTTCAGGAGTTCCAAAACAAATTAACTGTCCGCCTTTTTTTCCGCCCTCCATTCCGATATCAATTACGTGGTCGGCAAGTTTTACAACATCTAAATTATGCTCAATAACCAAGATGGTATTTCCCTTATTTGCCAATTTATTTAAAACTTCCATAAGCACGCGAATGTCTTCAAAATGAAGTCCGGTGGTAGGTTCATCTAAAATATAAAAAGTGTTTCCGGTATCTTTTTTAGACAATTCTGAAGCTAATTTTATTCGTTGCGCTTCGCCTCCAGATAAGGTTGTGGATTGCTGTCCCAGTTTGATATAACTTAACCCGACATCGTGAATTGTTTTAAGTTTTCGATGAATTTTAGGAATGAGTTCAAAAAATGAAGTCGCTTCTTCAATGGTCATATTTAAGACATCGGAAATTGATTTTCCTTTGTATCTAATTTCCAATGTTTCTCTGTTGAAGCGCTTTCCTTGGCAAGTTTCACATTCCACATGAACATCTGGCAGAAAGTTCATTTCTATTACGCGAACGCCGCCGCCTTCACAAGTTTCACATCTTCCGTCTTTCACGTTAAATGAAAATCGGCCAGGTTTATAACCTCTTATGGCTGCTTCGCTTGTTTTGGCGAACAAATCCCTAATTTCACTAAAAACACCGGTATATGTAGCCGGATTTGAACGTGGCGTTCTGCCAATTGGGGATTGGTCTATGGCAATTACTTTGTCTATATGCTCCAACCCTTCAATGGATTTATAAGGCATCGGTTTTTTAACGCCGTTGTAAATATGTTCGTTTAAAATGGGGTATAAAGTTTCGTTTATTAAGGTCGATTTTCCGCTGCCCGAAACGCCGGTAACACAAATTAATTTTCCTAAAGGAAATTCAACAGTAATATTTTTTAAATTATTGCCGGTAGCGCCTTTTAAAATTATTTTGTGTCCGTTTCCCTCCCTTCTTTTTTTAGGAACTTCAATGGATTTGGTGCCGTTTAAATAATCGGCTGTTAACGTGTGGTGTTGTTTTAGTTCTTCATAAGTTCCTTCACTCACAATTTCCCCACCGTGAATGCCCGCGCCCGGACCAATATCGAGCACATAATCGGCATGCTGAATCATTTCTTTATCGTGTTCAACAACGATTACGGAGTTACCGATGTCGCGTAAATTCAACAGGGAATTTATTAATTTTTGGTTGTCGCGTTGGTGCAAGCCAATGCTCGGCTCATCCAAAATATAAAGCACGCCAACCAATTGCGAGCCAATTTGCGTAGCCAACCGAATGCGTTGCGCTTCGCCGCCCGACAATGATTTTGAGCTTCTGTCGAGGGTTAAATAATCCAAGCCAACATCCAATAAAAACTGAATTCTCGTTCTGATTTCTTTCAGTATTTCGGTCGCAATTTTTATTTGTTTTTCAGTTAATTTTTCTTCAATATTGGCAAACCAATTCGCAAGTTCAGTAATGTCGAGTTGCGCCAATTCCGATATATTTTTATCATTGACCTTAAAGTACAAGGCTTCTTTTTTTAGCCGTTTTCCATCGCAGGTTTCGCAATTTACCTCGTCCATAAATTCATTCGCCCAACGTTTTATGGAAGTTGAATCGCTTGTATTATATTGATTTTCAATAAAATGAATAATTCCTTCAAAATCAATTTCGTAAGTTCGCGTAATTCCTGCCGTTTTTGAAATAATGTCAAATTTCTCGCTTCCGCCATTTAAAATAATGTCTAAAGCTTCGCTGGGTATTTTTGAAATTGGATCACTTAATTGAAAATGATAACGGTCGGCAATTAACTGAAGCTGTTTGAAAATCCAGCTGTTTTTTTGTTCGCCAATGGGTTTAATGCCGCCATTTTTGATGGAGATTTTCTGGTCCGGAATTATTTTTTTGATATTGACTTTATCCAATTTTCCCAATCCGCTGCAAGTTTCGCAAGCACCTTTTGGAGAATTGAAAGAGAACGAATTCGGTTCGGGATTTGGGTAGGATATTCCAGTGGTCGGACACATTAAATCGCTGCTGAAATAACGCGGATTGTTGGTTTCATGCTCCAAAATCATCACAACATTGTCACCAGCATATAAGGCTGTTGCAATGCTTTCTTCCACTCTTTTTTCTGAAGCCTCATTTACCGTTAAACGGTCTATCACAATCTCAATATCATGGGTTTTGTAACGGTCAAGGCGCATTCCTTTTGTAATTTCCAGAAGTTCTCCATCAACCCTTACACGCACAAAGCCTTGTTTTGAAATCTGTTCAAAAAGTTCTCTGTAATGCCCTTTTCTCGATTTAACGATGGGCGCCAGAATCACTATTTTTTTTTGATCAAATTCCTTTAAAATAAGTTCTTTTATTTGCACATCCGCATAACTCACCATTTTTTCATTGGTGTTATAGGAGTATGCGTCAGCGGCTCTCGCGTATAGCAATCGCAAAAAATCGTATATTTCAGTAATGGTTCCAACGGTGGAACGCGGACTTTTATTTGTTGTTTTTTGTTCAATGGAAATAACAGGGGAGAGGCCGTCAATTTTATCAACATCCGGTCGTTCCAATCCTCCTAAAAATTGCCTTGCATAGGCCGAAAAAGTTTCAATATATCTGCGTTGGCCTTCAGCATAAATCGTGTCAAATGCCAATGACGACTTGCCGCTGCCGCTTAAACCGGTAATTACCACCAATTTTTCTCTGGGAATACGAACATCAATATTTTTTAAATTGTGAACTCGCGCTCCCAAAACTTCAATATATTCTGTGTGTTTTGTCATTGGATTTTCGGAAAGTTGCAAAGTTAAAAAAATGTAGCTACAATTTTGGCATACAGTCACATCTTTATTTTGAAAATTAGTATATTGCGTTAAAATTTATAGTTTGTGGGTTGGATAGTTTCTTTGCGTCATTATTTAGAAAAACATGGATTTGCGGTCTCCTCAAGATTTGCGGATAAATTGGGAATTGACGTGTCAAATGTGCGTTTGTTTTTTATTTACATTTCATTTGTAACCTTGGGTTTCTCATTTGGAATATACTTAACGCTTGCCTTTTTATTGCGCCTGAAAGATATTGTTTACACAAAACGAAGATCTGTTTTTGATTTATAAAAGCTGATGGTATTTAAAACAAAATTATATGTATCAATCATATTCTTTATCTCTGTTGTTTCAATAGGTGTAATCGGTTATATGATTCTTTCCGAAACTAATTTTATTGATTCATTGTATATGACCATTATTACAATGACAACGGTTGGTTTTGGTGAAATACATCCTTTAAATGAGCATGAAAAGATTTTTACTATTTTTTTAATTTTAATCAGTATCGTTGTTTACGCTTATTCTGTGACTGCTTTATCTGAATATTTAGTCAATGGAAATTTGCTACAACTCTTAAAACTTAGAAAAGTGCAACAAAAAATTAAAAAATTAAAAAACCATACCATTGTTTGTGGTTATGGACGCAATGGCAAACAAGCTGTTATAAAATTAAAGAGTTTTAACATGCCTTGTGTAGTTGTTGAAAAAGATAAAGAATTATTAGAGGAATTAGAGAATGACAATATTTTATATATTGAAGGAGATGCAACCGTTGATGAGTCATTACAAAAAGCTGCAATTCAAAATGCCAATAGTTTAATTACGGCTTTACCGTCTGATGCCGACAATTTGTTTGTGGTGCTTTCTGCAAGGCAGTTTAATAAAAACATGACTATTATTAGCAGGGCATCAAACGAATCATCTATCAATAAATTAAAAATTGCAGGCGCAAATAATATTATTATGCCCGACAAAATAGGGGGAATGCATATGGCATCATTGGTAGTTACGCCAGATTTGGTTGAATTTGTTGACAGGTTAACAATGCTTGAGGAAGGTTCAACAAATTTAGAGGAAATATTGGTGAATGATTTGCCGTCTGAATTTTTAAACAAAACCATCAGGGATTTGGATTTACGCAGACGAACCGGCTGTTCCGTAATTGGTTTTAAAACGGCCACGAATGACTATATCGTAAATCCGGAATCAGAAACAATATTAACCGCAGATTCTAATTTAATTGTACTTGGCAGACCCAGTCAAATTAAAAAATTAAGAGAAATTTTATAGTGCTAATTATTAACTACTTAGTAAAAAATACATAAGTTTAAGCGCAAAAATTTGTGGTAAACTAATTTTTTTTAGCATATTGCAATCAGTTTTATGCTTATACCAAACTATATGAATAAAAAACTGCACTCTTTATTGTTTTCAATTGGATCTTTTATTCCAATTGAGGGAGAAAGCAACATTGAAAAACGTAATGATATTTCGGTAAAAATTTCATTAAAATCAAATTACATCTCAAACATTTTCAAGGATCAATCTGAGAGACGCATCAGCCATCATAAATTAAAAAAATATAGCGGAAATAGAAATTGCAATCATTCAATAGCCTATTTTCAAAAGATAACAAATAATATCGATTATTTGTTAAATGAGATTAATCTCAATCTAAATCACCAAAATATGGTGAGTCAACCAACTTAATTTTAAATATAATATGACACAAAAAGCAGAGTCGTGGGGTACTCGTATGGGATTGATCTTAGCTATGGCAGGAAATGCAGTAGGCTTGGGTAATTTTTTAAGATTCCCTGTACAAGCAGTACAAAATGGTGGAGGAGCCTTTATTATTCCTTATTTAATAAGTTTTTTGTTGATGGGAATTCCATTACTGTTTATTGAATGGTCAACAGGAAGATATGGCGGTAAATTTGGAAATCACAGTACGCCATACATATTTGATTCAATGACCAAAGGCAGAGCCTGGAAATACATTGGCGTATTTGGAATCTTTACAAACATTGCAGTCGCTTCCTATTATTGTTACATTGAGTCTTGGACGATGTCTTATGTTTATCACTCTTTAATAGGAACATTTGAAGGAATGAGCCAAAGTCAGGTTGCAGGTTTTTTTAATACGTACGTAGATGTTGCATCTTCTTCAACAGGAATTCCATACGAATCTGTTGTATTTTATATCGTTGTTTTGGTATTAAATACCTTTATTTTATCAAAAGGTTTGGGAGGAATTGAAAAAGTTGCCAAAATTGGGATGCCACTTCTTATTTTATTTGGAATTGTACTGGCAATCAGAGGATTGACTTTAGGTACTTCTGGAGCTTCCGATCTGTTTCCCAGCGCAAATGCTTGGGACGGATTAAATTTTTTATGGACCCCGCAATTTGATTCACTTTCAAATCCGAAAGTCTGGCTGGCAGCGGCAGGTCAAATATTTTTTACTTTATCGGTAGGGATGGGGACAATCCATTGTTATGCTGCTTATATTAAACCAAAAGATGATATCGCATTAAACGCAGCGTCAGCAGGCTTTATGAATGAGTTTGTTGAGGTTGTGTTGGGTGGCGCCATTGTTATTCCAATTGCAGCCGGTTACTTAGGTTTAGATTGGGTACTTGAAAATGCTGGTTTTGGAATGGCTTTTCAAACAATGCCATATTTGTTTCAACAATGGGGTACCATTTTAGCGGTATTTGCCGGGCTATTTTGGTTTGGATTGTTGTTTTTTGCAGGAATAACTTCCTCCTTGGCCATGGGAACGCCTTGGGTAAGTTTTATGAAAGATGAATTTGGCTGGTCAAATAATAAAAGCGCCTGGTCATTTGGTTTGATAACCTTAATTGTAGGTTTGCCAACGGTGATATTTTATCAGCAAGGTGTTTTTGATGAATATGATTATTGGGGAGGCACTGTGGGTTTAGTTACCTTTGCATTGTTTGAAACCATTATGTTTTCATGGATATTTGGGATAGATAAAGGCTGGCGAGAAATTAACTTAGGCGCAGATATTAAAATTCCTACGATTTATAAATTTATAATTAAATATATTACTCCATTAATGTTGTTATTTGTATTTCTTGGATCAATATTTACGCCACAAGGAAATGATTGGACAGGCAATTTCAGCAGTTTATTTAGCGGAAATGGCTGGAATCTGGACAATGCTTCCATTATTAAACAAATTACCCATGCGGGCATTAAAGAGAAAATAGCAATGACTACCGACATTAATTTAATAGCAGAGCTAGAAGATAAAATATTTTATGCTAATTTAGCAAGAATTATACTTATATCACTATTTGCCTACATAGGCTTTATGGTATATTTTGCATTTTTAAAACGAAGTAAAGAAGGGAGGGTAACAATATGAAAACAGCAGCACTTATAACAATGATATTGACACTGGGAATTGTGACAATCATAACATTATATTTTTTTTATAGGGTTTTAACAACACCACCTAAAGAAGAACCGGATTCATACAGTGAAAATGATGATGTGGAAGAGAGACAACACGACTAACATATAAATAATATGAACATACTAAAATCCCATTTCAGGTACCATAAAAGTCAAAGAAATGGGATTTTCTTTTTATTGCTTTTTATTGTTTTTCTTCAAGCCATTTTCTTTTTTGTCGATTTTTCTTCGGATGAAAATACTGCAGTTTCCCAAACCGAAATTGTGGCTTTTCAACAGGAAATGGATTCATTGAAAAATGTGGAGGCTGAAAAAAACACTCCGAAAATTTATCCCTTCAACCCTAATTATATAAGCGATTTTAAAGGACATCAGCTTGGAATGAGCACCGATGAAATTGATAAATTGCTTGCGTTTCGCGCGCAGGGAAAATTCATCAATTCAGCCAAACAATTTCAAGAAATAACCGAGGTAAATGACCGTTTATTGGCTTCAATAAGTCCGTATTTCAAATTTTCAGACTGGATTGCTTCAGGAAAAAATATAGGAAAAAAATATACAAACAGTAAAATTGACAAATCAATCGTCAAAAAAGACCTCAATGCAGCTTCCGCAGAAGATTTAAAAATGATTAACGGCATTGGAGAAAAACTGGCGAAAAGAATTATTGACTACAGAACAAAATTGCAGGGATTCTCCTTTAATGACCAGGTTTTTGAGGTTTGGGCGCTGGACAAAGAAGTTGCCGATAAAGTTTTACAGTATTTTGAAGTCGTAAAACCGCCTTCAATTAAAAAAATAAATATCAACACCGCCACTTTTAAAGAAGTGCTCTCCATCGTTTATTTAGATTATGAACTTACCAAAAAAATCTTCAATTATAAAAACCAAGTAGCTGAAATACAATCTATTGAAGACTTGAAAAAAATTGATGGTTTCCCGCTGGAAAAATTTAATAGAATAGCGCTATATTTGGACGCTAAATAATAAAACTAATATCTTAAGCTACCAGCCTATATGAATAGTATGTATTTTACGGAAGAGCACAATGCGTTCAGAAAAAGTTTTCAGGATTTTTTACAGAAGGAAGTCGTTCCCCATATTGATAAATGGGAAAAAACAGGAACTATTGAAAGGTTTATCTGGAAGAAATTTGGCGATATGGGTTATTTGGGCTTAAATGCTCCAGAAGAATACGGCGGATTGGGCTTGGATATTTTTTACACAGTAATATTTTTGGAAGAACTTCAAAAAGTGAATTCGGGTGGTTTTGCAGCCGCGATATGGGCGCATGTGTATTTGGCGATGACCCATTTGGAAAAAGAAGGAAGTGATGCCATAAAAAGCAACTATTTAACAGCGAGTATTGAAGGTGAAAAAATAGGATGCTTGTGCATTACCGAACCATTTGGGGGATCTGATGTTGCCGCAATGAGAACAACGGCGGTTAAAAATGGCGACACTTACGTAATAAATGGCTCAAAAACATTTATTACCAACGGTGTTTATTCAGATTATTTGATTGTAACGGCAAAAACAAATCCGGCTGCCCGAAACAAAGGCATCAGTATTTTTTTAATAGACAGAAATACACCAGGAATTTCATCCACAAAATTGGATAAATTAGGCTGGAGAGCTTCAGACACAGCTGAAATTGCTTTTGATAATGTTGTGATTCCTGCCGGAAATTTAATGAGTGAAGAAGGAAAAGGTTTTCAATATATTATGAATCATTTTGCATTGGAGCGTTTGGTGATGGGAATCAATGCCCACGCAAGATCAGAATATGCTTTGGACTATGCCATAAAATATATGTCTGAACGTCATGCTTTTGGAAAAACAATCGATCAATTTCAGGCCTTGCGACATAAAATCGCCGATTTGGCCAGTGAAGTTGAAATGTGCAAAGAATTTAATTATTCCGTAGCCAAAAGATTAAATGAAGGGCAATATATTGTAAAAGAAGCGAGTATGTCTAAATTGGTTTCCACTAAAATCGCCGATAAAGTGATTTATGAATGCCTGCAATTTTTAGGCGGCTATGGTTATATGGAAGATTATCCGATGGCAAGATTGTTAAGGGACAGTCGATTGGGGCCTATTGGTGGCGGAACTTCGGAAATTTTGCGTGAAATTATCGCAAAAATGATCATCGATAAAAAGGAATATAAGTCAGAGAAATAATTACTCATAGCTATTTTTTATCAAATTTATAGTGAATAAAATAAATAGCTGTATATTTGCAATCCAAAATTTAAAAGAGAACAGTTTGAAAGGAGGTGCTAAACTATGTTAATTATACCAGTAAAAGACGGAGAAAATATTGATAGAGCGTTAAAACGTTATAAAAGAAAATTTGATCGTACAAAAACGATGAAAAATCTACGTGCACGTAAACAATTTTCAAAACCTTCAGTAACAAATCGTGCTAAACACATAAAAGCCAAGTACGTTCAAAATTTAAGAACAAACGAAGAGCAAGGTTAATTTTTTTAACCATTTCCATAAACCGTTAGTTAATGCAAATAACAATTCGTAAATTTGTGTACTAACGGTTTTTTTTATGCCCATAACCTCATTTTTAAATTACCTAGCCTTAGAAAAAAAATATTCCAGACACACCATAACGGCGTATCAGAATGATTTAAACACCTTTCAATTATTTTGCAATCAGGAATTTGGAAATGAAAGCATTGCAAGCGTTAATTATGCCCAAATAAGAAACTGGATTGTCAGTTTGGTGAATTCAAAAATCACGAATCGTTCCATTAACAGAAAAGTCTCCTCGTTAAAATCATTTTACAAATTTCTTCAAAAAACAAAACAGATAGAATCAAGTCCTTTGGTAAAACATCAGGCTTTGAAAGTGTTGAAACAAGTTCAAGTACCTTTTTCAGAAAAGGAAATATTTAGCGTGTTAAACACAGTGGGTGATGATGGTGATTTTGAATCGGTTCGAAATAAATTAATGGTTGAATTGTTTTATTCCACAGGTATGCGAAGAAACGAATTAATCAACATTAAAATCACCGACATAGATTATGTTAATGAAACTGTTAAAGTGCTAGGAAAGCGGAATAAGGAGCGTTATATTCCGTTATTGAAATCAGTGAGGGAATCGTTAAATAAATATAGTGAAATCAGGGATGAAATTGAAGGCGGAGAACCTTATCTGTTTTTAACAAAAAACGGCAAAAAAATATATGATACGCTTGTGTATCGCGTAATAAATAATTATTTTAGTGCGGTGTCATCAAAAGTTAAAAAAAGCCCCCATGTGATCAGGCACTCTTTTGCGACACACCTGCTTAATGAAGGCGCTGATTTAAACGCGGTAAAAGAATTACTTGGACATTCTAGTTTAGCGTCAACACAAATTTACACCCACAGTAGTTTGGGTAAATTAAAGGAAGTATATAACCAGGCTCACCCAAGGAGCCAAAAAACTGATGTATTATGAAAGTAATTGTACAATCTGTGAATTTTAATGCAGATAAGGGTCTTATTGATTTTGTTGAGAAAAAAGTAGCTGGTTTAGAAAAGTATTATGATAAAATTGTAGATTCTGAAGTGTATTTAAAGGTGTTACAAACGAGCGAAAAAGAAAATAAAACAGTTGACATTAAAATTAACATTCCGGGCAATGACATTGTAGTTAAAAAACAATGCAAAACGTTTGAGGAAGGCACTATGGTCGCTGTAGATTCTTTAAAAAGAAAGTTAGCCAAAGAGAAAGAAAAAATACGTGATAAATAAAAAATTAAAAATTATCATAAAAGTTTTGTTTAAAAAATAAAACTTTAATACATTTGCAGTCCGTTAGAAATAGCGGGCTTCTTTTATGGAGTAAAAGCCGATGTAGCTCAGCTGGCTAGAGCAGCTGATTTGTAATCAGCAGGTCGTGGGTTCGAGTCCCTCTATCGGCTCAAAAATTTGAAATAATGCTCAGATGAAAAATTACTTCACAAGGAAGTGATTTAGAAGGTATAAAATTAAAAGCTTGTACCGAGCGCAGTCGAAGAAAGTATCTATCGGCCAGATCTTTGAAAAATGGTGAGATACTCAAGTGGCCAACGAGGGCAGACTGTAAATCTGCTGCGCAAGCTTCGAAGGTTCGAATCCTTCTCTCACCACAATTGTTTTATAGCAATATAAAGCAGTAGGGAATTGAAAAAAATATTGCGAGAGTAGCTCAGTTGGTAGAGCTTCAGCCTTCCAAGCTGACTGTCGCCGGTTCGAGCCCGGTCTCTCGCTCTTTTTTTTGCCGGTGTAGCTCAGGGGTAGAGTGTTTCCTTGGTAAGGAAGAGGTCATGGGTTCAAATCCCATCATTGGCTCAAAATAAGAATTGAAATTAACACTATATATAACTAAGATTTAAAAATTAAAATTTAATAATCATGGCAAAAGCAACCTTTGATCGTTCAAAACCACATTTAAACATTGGGACTATTGGACACGTTGATCACGGTAAAACAACTTTAACAGCTGCTATTACTGTAGTATTAGCAGAAAAAGGATTTTGTGAAGTAAAAAACTTTGATCAAATTTATAACGCTCCGGAGGAGAAAGAAAGAGGTATCACTATCAATACCGCACACGTAGAGTATTCTACATCAAATCGTCACTACGCTCACGTTGACTGTCCAGGTCACGCGGATTACGTGAAAAACATGGTAACTGGTGCTGCCCAAATGGACGGTGCTATTATTGTGGTTGCTGCAACAGACGGACCAATGCCTCAAACTAGAGAGCATATCTTATTAGGTCGTCAGGTTGGTATTCCAAGATTGGTTGTATTCATGAATAAAGTGGATATGGTTGATGATGAAGAGTTATTGGAACTTGTAGAAATGGAAATCAGAGATTTATTGTCTTTCTATGACTATGACGGTGACAACACTCCAGTTATTCAAGGATCTGCTTTAGGAGCTTTAAACAAAGAGCCTAAATGGATGGAAAAAATTATGGAATTGATGGATGCAGTTGACACTTGGATTGAATTGCCAACTCGTGATATTGATAAACCATTCCTTATGCCAGTTGAAGATGTATTCTCAATTACTGGTCGTGGAACAGTTGCAACTGGTCGTATTGAAACAGGAATTGCAAACACTGGTGATATCATTGATATAATTGGTATGGGAGCTGAAAAATTAACTTCTACCATTACAGGAGTTGAAATGTTCCGTAAAATATTAGACAGAGGTGAAGCTGGAGATAACGTTGGTCTTTTATTAAGAGGTATTGCAAAAGAAGATATCAAAAGAGGAATGGTAATCTGTAAAAAAGGTTCTGTAACTCCACACGGTAAATTCAAAGCTGAGGTTTACGTTCTTAAAAAAGAAGAAGGTGGTCGTCACACGCCATTCCATAACAACTACCGTCCACAGTTCTATGTTAGAACAACGGATGTAACTGGTACAATTACTTTACCAGAAGGAGTTGAAATGGTTATGCCTGGGGATAACTTAACAATTAAAGTAGATTTACATCAACCAATCGCATTAAACGTAGGTTTACGTTTTGCAATCCGTGAAGGCGGTAGAACAGTTGGTGCAGGTCAGGTTACAGAATTATTAGATTAATAATATACACCTGATACAAGATAAATTATAGGTGCTTCTTTTAAGAGGGGCACCTTGTATTTACGGGTGTAGCTCAGTTGGTAGAGCACTGGTCTCCAAAACCAGGTGTCGGGAGTTCGAGTCTCTCCACCCGTGCGAATAAAAAAAAGTGGTGCGAGAAGTTTATCCTGAGCGTAGTCGAAGGAAGTCTCTCCACCCGTGCGAATAATAAAAAGTGGTGCGAGAAGTTTATCCTGAGCATAGTCGAAGGAAGTCTCTCCACCCGTGCAAAATTTGAAAAGATGAATTTAATCAATTACATAAAAGACTCATTTGAAGAGTTACGCAATAAAGTCTCCTGGATTTCTTGGGAAGAAGCTCAAAAATCGACTGTTGTTGTTGCTGTATTTACAGTTTTATTTGCGATAGCGGTATTTGCTGTAGATAAAGCCTTTCAAACAGTTTTAACTGAATATTTTAAACTATTTTAATTAGTAAAATTTAGTATGACAGATTCTGTTAAAAAATGGTACGTTGTTAGAGCAATTGGCGGTCAAGAAAATAAGGTAAAAACTTATATTGAGAACGAAATTGCCCGTTTAGGCATGACTGATTATGTTGATAGAGTCCTTGTACCTTCAGAAAAAGTGATTCAAGTGCGTAATGGAAAGAAAATAAACAAAGAACGCGTTTATTTCCCAGGTTATGTAATGATTGAAGCAAACTTAAGTGGTGAACTTCCACACATCATCAAATCAATACCCGGAGTTATCGGATTTTTAGGAGAGGTTAAAGGAGGAGATCCCGTACCTATGAGGAAATCGGAAATAAACAGAATGCTGGGTAAAGTTGATGAGTTATCAGTTCAAAATGATAATGTCGCAATTCCGTTTATTGTTGGAGAAACAGTAAAAGTAATTGACGGACCATTTAATGGTTTTGATGGCACTATTGAAAAAATAAATGAAGAAAAACGTAAACTTGAAGTAATGGTTAAGATTTTTGGCAGAAAAACGCCACTGGAATTAAGTTACATGCAAGTTGAAAAAATTTCATAATTGTTACAGAAATAATGGAGATATTATGCATTGGCTTCCAATTTATGCATAATATATAATTTAAGATTTAAAGATGGCAAAAGAAATTAGTAAAGTAGTAAAATTACAGGTTAAAGGAGGTGCTGCTAACCCATCACCACCAGTTGGACCTGCTTTGGGTGCTGCCGGGGTTAATATTATGGAGTTCTGTAAGCAATTTAATGCAAGAACTCAAGACAAACAAGGAAAAATCTTACCAGTAGCAATTACTGTTTATAAAGACAAATCTTTCGAGTTTGTTGTGAAAACTCCACCAGCGGCTATGCAAATTATGGAAGCTGCTAAAGCAAAAAAAGGGTCTTCTGAGCCAAACCGTAACAAGGTGGCTACAGTAACCTGGGATCAATTAAGAGTTATTGCTGAAGATAAAATGCAAGATTTAAATGCATTTACAATCGAATCTGCTATGCTTATGATAGCTGGTACAGCACGCTCAATGGGTGTTAATGTAAGTGGAGAAGCTCCTATAAAAAAATAAAACAGTTATTAAAATGGCAAAATTAACTAAAAAGCAAAAAGAAGCACATGCTAAGATTGATAAAAATCAGGCATACTCTTTAAAAGACGCTTCCGCTTTAGTAAAAGAAATTACAAGTGTAAATTTCGATGCATCTATTGATATAGCTGTTAGATTGGGTGTAGATCCTCGTAAAGCGAATCAAATGGTTCGTGGCGTTGTTACGTTACCACACGGAACCGGAAAAGATGTTAAAGTATTGGCATTGGTAACTCCAGATAAAGAAGCTGAAGCCTTAGAAGCTGGCGCTGATTATGTTGGATTGGATGACTACCTTCAAAAAATTAAAGATGGTTGGACTGATGTGGATGTTATTATCACTATGCCAAGTGTTATGGGTAAATTAGGTCCCTTAGGTCGTATTTTAGGACCAAGAGGTTTAATGCCAAACCCTAAAACTGGAACAGTGACTATGGACGTTGCAAAAGCAGTAAAAGAAGTTAAAGCTGGTAAAATTGATTTTAAAGTCGACAAAACCGGTATTGTACATGCAGGTATTGGGAAAGCGTCATTTGATGCCGAACAAATTATTGATAATGCACATGAAATCATCAATACTTTGGTAAAACTTAAGCCTACAACGGCAAAAGGAACTTACATCAAAAGTATTTATCTTTCTAGTACAATGAGCCCTGGAGTGAATATTGACACAAAATCAGTTTAATTAAAGTTAAAACTTAGTAATTATGACGAGAGAAGAAAAATCACAAGTAATAGAAGCTTTAACAACCAAGTTAACTGAAGGAAAGGTAATCTATTTTGCAGATATATCAGGGTTAAATGCTTTGCAAACATCTAATTTACGCAGAGCCTGTTTTAAAGCAAACATAAAACTGGCTGTTGTTAAAAACACATTGCTTGGCAAAGCAATGGACAAATCTGATAAAGATTTTGGAGATTTACAATCGATATTAAAAGGGAACACCTCTTTAATGATATCTGAATCAAGTAATGCTCCTGCTAAATTAATTAAAGATTTCAGAAAAAAATCACTTATTCCTTTGTTAAAAGGAGCTTATGTTGAAGAAGCAACTTATATTGGAGACAATCAATTAGAAGCTTTAGTTAACATAAAATCTAAAGAACAAGTTATTGGAGACATTATCGGTTTATTACAATCGCCTGCTAAAAATGTTATTTCAGCATTGCAATCGGGAGGTAATAAATTATCTGGAATTCTTACAACTTTATCAGAAAAATAAATACGCGCACTAAATAAACTAAATAATAAAATTTAAACAAAGAGAAATGGCAGATTTAAAAGATTTCGCAGAGAAACTTGTTAACTTAACAGTTAAAGAAGTAAATGAGTTGGCTAAAATATTAAAAGATGAATACGGTATTGAACCAGCAGCTGCAGTAGCAGTAGCAGGTCCAGCAGCAGCAGCAGGCAGTGATGACGAAGCTGAAGTAAAAACTGAATTCGATGTAATTTTAAAAGCAGCTGGAGACTCTAAATTAGCAGTCGTTAAATTAGTTAAAGAATTAACAGGTTTAGGACTTAAAGAAGCTAAAGCTATTGTGGATGCTGCACCAGCACCAATAAAAGAAGGTATTTCTAAAGATGAAGCAGAAGGATTAAAAGCTGCATTAGAAGAAGCTGGAGCTGAGGTTGAGCTTAAATAAGCTTTCATTAGCTAACACAATTTAGGGTTTAGGTCTGGGTGAAAGCCTCAGACCTAAACCGTTTTGTGTATATATTCGTTCTTATATTTTCATAGTTTTTATTAACTTAAAGTTTTTGTCCATTGGCAACAAAAAAAATCACCGAAAGAATTAACTTCGCATCAGCTAAATTGGTAATGGAATATCCGGATTTTTTAGATATTCAGGTAAAATCATTTCAAGATTTTTTTCAACTAAAAACCAAAGCTGACGAAAGAAGTACCGAAGGATTATATAAAACCTTCCTCGATAACTTCCCAATTAGTGATACTCGTAACCAATTTGTGTTAGAGTTTTTGGACTACTTTGTAGATCCACCTAGATATTCAATTCAAGAATGTATCGAAAGAGGTTTGACTTATTGCGTGCCTTTAAAAGCGCGTTTAAAACTCTATTGTACTGATCCTGAGCACGAAGATTTTGAAACGATTGTGCAAGATGTTTATCTTGGCACAATTCCATATATGACACACAGCGGTACCTTTGTAATCAATGGCGCCGAAAGGGTTGTAGTTTCTCAATTGCATCGTTCTCCAGGGGTATTCTTCGGGCAGTCATTCCACGCAAATGGAACAAAATTATATTCAGCCAGGGTAATTCCTTTTAAAGGTTCTTGGATAGAATTTGCAACTGATATCAATCAAGTAATGTATGCTTATATTGATAGAAAGAAAAAATTGCCGGTAACCACTTTGTTCAGAGCTATTGGTTATGAAAGAGATAAAGATATTTTGGAGATTTTTGATCTTGCTGAAGAAATTAAAGTTTCCAAAAGCGGACTTAAAAAATATATAGGCAGAAAACTTGCCGCACGTGTTTTAAAAACTTGGTTTGAAGATTTTGTTGATGAAGATACCGGCGAAGTAGTTTCTATTGAAAGAAATGAAATCGTATTGGACCGTGATACCATTTTAGAAAAAGATCAAATTGAAGAAATTATTGAATCAGGTACCAAAACAATCCTGCTTCATAAAGAAGATAATGAAATGGCCGATTATGCCATTATTCACAATACCTTACAAAAAGATCCAACAAACTCTGAAAAAGAAGCTGTTGAGCATATTTACAGACAGTTGCGTAACGCGGAACCGCCAGATTTCGAAACTGCAAAAGGTATTATTGATAAATTATTCTTCTCAGAACAACGTTACAATTTAGGTGAAGTTGGTCGTTACAGAATGAACAAAAAGTTAGGACTGGATGTATCTGTTGATGCAAAAGTTTTAACGAAAGAAGATATTATTACCATTATCAAAAACTTGATAAAATTAGTCAATTCAAAAGCGGAAGTAGATGATATTGACCATTTATCAAACCGTCGTGTACGTACTGTTGGCGAGCAATTGGCCAGTCAGTTTGGCGTAGGTCTTTCCCGTATGGCAAGAACCATTCGCGAACGTATGAATGTACGTGATAATGAAGTATTTACACCAATTGATTTGATAAACGCCAAAACGTTGTCATCTGTCATCAATTCATTTTTTGGGACAAACCAATTGTCTCAATTTATGGACCAGACAAATCCATTGGCTGAGATTACGCACAAACGAAGATTATCGGCACTAGGACCTGGAGGTTTATCCAGAGAAAGAGCAGGATTTGAGGTTCGTGACGTTCACTTTACCCACTATGGCCGTTTATGTCCAATTGAAACTCCTGAGGGACCAAATATTGGTTTAATTTCCTCTTTGGCAGTTTTTGCAAAAGTGAATAATTTAGGATTTATTGAGACACCTTACAGAAAGGTAACCAATGGTCAGGTAAATATTGTAGATGAACCGTCTTATTTAAGTGCTGAAGAAGAAGAAGGAATGAAATTTGCCCAGTCAAATCTTCCTTTAGACAATGCAGGTAATTTTGTAAACGACAAAATAATTGTTCGTGAAGAAGCAGATTATCCGGTAGTTGACCCAAAAGTGGTGAATTATATGGATGTTGCTCCTAACCAAATCGCCTCAATATCGGCTTCTTTAATTCCATTTTTGGAGCATGATGATGCAAACCGTGCGTTGATGGGATCGAATATGATGCGTCAGGCAGTTCCTTTAATCAGTCCTGAAGCGCCAATTGTTGGTACAGGATTAGAGCGACGCGTTGCAAAAGATTCACGTATTTTAATCAATGCTGAAGGCGAAGGTACCGTTGAGTATGTTGATGCCAATACCATTAAAATTAAATATGACAAAACTGATGAAGAGCGTATGGTTAGCTTCGACAGCGACAGCAAAACATACAATTTAATCAAGTTTAGAAAAACGAACCAAGGAACTTCAATCAACCTAAAACCTATTGTTAAAAAAGGTGACAGAGTTGAAGAAGGCCAAGTGCTTTGTGAAGGCTATGCCACACAAAACGGTGAATTGGCATTGGGAAGAAATATGAAGGTGGCTTTTATGCCTTGGAAAGGGTACAACTTTGAGGATGCGATTGTGATTTCCGAAAAAGTGGTAAAAGAAGACATTTTCACCTCTATTCACATTGATGAATATTCATTGGAAGTTAGAGACACTAAATTAGGTGCTGAAGAATTGACAAACGACATTCCGAACGTTTCAGAAGAAGCTACAAAAGATTTGGATGAAAATGGAATGATCCGTATTGGCGCTGAAGTAAAACCGGGAGATATTTTAATCGGTAAAATTACACCTAAAGGAGAATCTGATCCAACACCTGAAGAAAAATTATTGAGAGCTATTTTTGGTGACAAAGCCGGTGACGTAAAAGATGCTTCGTTAAAAGCTTCTCCATCATTGCGTGGGGTTGTTATTGACAAGAAGTTATTTGAACGTGCCGTAAAAGACAAATCAAAAAGAGCAAAAGATAAAATCAGCATTACCAATTTAGAGCACAAGTATAGTGCAAAATTGGAGGATTTACGTACCGTTTTAACCGAAAAATTATTCAACTTAATCAGTGGAAAAACTTCTCAGGGAGTGATGAACGATTTGGGTGAAGAAATTCTTCAAAAAGGTAAAAAGTTTACGTTAAAAATGTTGAATGCAGTTCCTGATTTTGCTTATTTAACTAGGGGAGTTTGGACTACAGATGACCATATTAATATGCTTGTGAATGAATTGATTCACAATTATAAAATAAAAGTAAACGATTTACAAGGATCTTTACGTCGTGAGAAATTTACAGTTTCAGTAGGTGATGAATTGCCAGCAGGAATTTTAAAACTCGCCAAAATTTACATCGCTAAAAAACGTAAGTTAAAAGTGGGTGATAAAATGGCTGGACGTCACGGAAATAAAGGTATTGTTGCCCGTATTGTTCGTCAGGAAGATATGCCATTCTTAGAAGATGGAACTCCGGTTGATATCGTGTTGAACCCGCTTGGTGTGCCTTCACGTATGAATATTGGACAAATCTATGAAACAGTCCTTGGTTGGGCCGGTCAAAAACTTGGCAAAACATTTGCAACTCCAATTTTTGATGGAGCTAAAATTGACCAAATTAATCAGTTGATTGAAGATGCCGGAATTCCAAAACATGGCCATACTTACTTATATGACGGTGGTACAGGAGAACGTTTTGACCAACCTGCAACTGTAGGCGTTATTTATATGATCAAATTAGGCCATATGATTGATGACAAAATGCACGCTCGTTCAATTGGACCATACTCATTAATTACACAACAACCATTGGGCGGTAAAGCACAATTTGGAGGTCAGCGTTTTGGAGAGATGGAGGTTTGGGCACTTGAAGCTTATGGAGCATCAAGTACTTTACGCGAAATCTTAACAGTAAAATCTGATGATGTGTTGGGTAGGGCTAAAACCTATGAGGCCATTGTAAAAGGTGATGAAATGCCAGAACCAGGATTACCTGAATCATTTAACGTATTAATGCACGAACTAAGAGGTCTTGGATTAGACGTTAGATTAGAGGAATAACAAAAAAAAGATAGTCAGGAGGCAATTTTGCCTTCTGGCTATTATATATTTTACAATTTTAAATTCGAATCCATTATTAATATATTATGGCCAGAAAAACCGATAATAAATACACTGTAAAAAAATTCAATAAAATTTCTATTGGATTGGCGTCTCCCGAAGTAATTCTTGAGAAATCAAATGGAGAAGTTTTAAAACCGGAAACTATAAATTACCGAACTCACAAACCTGAAAGAGATGGATTGTTTTGTGAGCGAATTTTTGGACCAATAAAAGATTTTGAATGTGCTTGCGGAAAGTACAAGAGAATTCGCTATAAAGGAATAGTTTGTGACCGATGTGGTGTTGAAGTAACCGAGAAAAAAGTTCGTAGAGACAGAGTAGGACACATTAATTTGGTTGTTCCAGTTGCTCATATCTGGTATTTTAGATCATTGCCTAACAAAATGGGATACCTTTTAGGTTTGCCTTCAAAAAAGTTAGACATGATTATTTACTACGAGCGTTATGTAGTTATTCAACCTGCCGGAGCTAAAAACGCCAGTGGCGATCCATTGCAAAAAATGGATTTCTTAACGGAAGAAGAATACTTGGATATTCTTGAATCATTCCCTAATGAAAATAGATATTTAGACGATAACGACCCAGAAAAGTTCATCGCTAAAATGGGTGCCGAATGTCTAATTGATTTATTTAACCGTATCAATTTAGATGAATTGTCTTATGAATTGCGTCATAAAGCAAACACCGAAACATCTAAACAACGTAAAACAGAAGCATTAAAAAGACTTAACGTTGTTGAGGCTTTTAGAGATGCAGGTAAAAACAGAGAAAATCGTCCTGAATGGATGATTATGAAAGTGATTCCGGTGACACCGCCAGAATTGCGTCCGTTGGTGCCGTTGGATGGTGGTCGTTTTGCCACTTCCGATTTAAATGATTTATACCGCAGGGTTATTATCAGAAACAATCGTTTAAAAAGATTGGTTGAAATAAAAGCGCCTGAGGTAATTTTACGTAATGAAAAACGTATGTTGCAAGAATCTGTAGATTCATTGTTTGACAACACACGTAAATCTTCAGCAGTAAAAACTGAATCAAACCGTCCGTTAAAATCATTGTCAGATTCCTTAAAAGGTAAGCAAGGACGTTTCCGTCAAAACTTACTTGGAAAACGTGTTGATTATTCTGCACGTTCTGTAATTGTTGTCGGACCAGAATTAAAATTATTCGAATGCGGATTGCCAAAAGATATGGCAGCTGAGTTGTACAAACCATTTGTAATCAGAAAATTGATTGAAAGAGGGATTGTAAAAACAGTGAAATCTGCAAAGAAAATTATAGATAAAAGAGAACCTGTTGTATGGGATATTTTAGAAAATGTTTTAAAAGGACATCCTGTATTGTTAAACCGAGCCCCTACCTTACACCGTTTGGGTATTCAGGCTTTTCAACCAAAATTAATTGAAGGAAAGGCAATTCAGTTACACCCATTGGTTTGTACTGCATTCAATGCCGATTTTGATGGTGACCAAATGGCAGTTCATTTACCATTAGGCCCAGAAGCCATTTTAGAATGTCAATTGTTGATGTTAGCATCACATAATATTTTAAACCCGGCTAACGGAGCGCCAATCACGGTGCCTTCTCAAGACATGGTTTTGGGATTGTATTATATGACCAAAGAAAGAAAATCCACTCCTGAACGCAAAGTAAAAGGTGAAGGATTGACTTTTTATTCTCCTGAAGAAGTAACCATTGCATTCAACGAAAAAGCTGTTGAACTAAATGCGGTTATTAAAGTTAGAACAAAAGATTTTAACGCGGAAGGTGAATTGGTATCACAAATAATTGAAACAACTGTCGGCAGGGTTCTATTTAATGAAGTGGTGCCGGTAAAAGCAGGTTATGTCAATGAAGTTTTAAACAAGAAAAACTTAAGAGATATTATTGGGACAATTCTGAAACTTACAGATGTGCCAACAACCGGAAAATTCCTTGATGACATGAAGGATATGGGATACAAATTTGCATTCCGTGGCGGCTTGTCATTCAGTTTGGGAGATATTATTATCCCGCCGGAAAAACATAAAATGATTGCTGATGCAAACGAACAAGTTGACGTTATTATAGCAAACTATAATATGGGTATGTTAACAAATAAAGAACGTTACAATCAGGTAATTGATATTTGGGGATCTACAAACAACCGTTTAACTGAACTTTCAATGAAACGTTTGCGCGAAGACCAACAAGGATTTAACTCTGTGTTTATGATGCTAGATTCTGGTGCAAGGGGTTCTAAAGAACAAATTCGTCAGCTAACAGGTATGCGTGGATTGATGGCGAAACCTAAAAAATCATCATCCGGCGGAGGAGAAATTATTGAAAATCCAATTTTGTCGAACTTTAAAGAAGGTTTGTCAATTCTTGAATACTTTATTTCTACGCACGGTGCACGTAAAGGTTTGGCGGATACTGCTTTAAAAACAGCCGATGCGGGTTACTTAACACGTCGTTTGGTTGATGTTTCTCAAGATGTGATTATCAATGAAGTGGATTGTGGAACTTTAAGAGGTTTATTTGTTGAACCGCTTAAAAAGAATGATGAAATTGTTGAATCGTTAAGCGAAAGACTTGATGGCCGTGTATCGTTGCATGATGTTATCGATCCAATTACTGAAGAATTATTTGTGCGTTCAGGAGAAGAAATTTCTACTGAAATTGCGAAACGCATTGAAAATTCATCACTTGATGGGGTAGAAGTACGTTCTGCTTTAACTTGTGAATCAAAAAAAGGTATTTGTGCCAAATGTTATGGGCATAGCTTATCAACAAGAAAAATGGTACAAATTGGAGAAGCAGTTGGCGTTGTTGCGGCACAGTCAATTGGGGAACCAGGTACACAGTTAACCTTGAGAACATTCCACGTTGGAGGGGTTGCAGGAAATATTTCTGAAGAAAACAGCTTAAATGCAAGACTTTCAGGAGTTGCTTCCATAGATGATTTAAAAACTGTTACAGGCAAAGACAATGATGGAAATGTTGTGAATATCGTTATTTCAAGAACATCTGAGATTAAAGTTATTGATGAGAAAACCGGATTGACCTTAAGTACAAACAACATTCCTTATGGTTCAACCATTTACATAAAAGACGGTGAAAAACTAAAAAGAGGTGATGTTATTTGTAAATGGGATCCATTTAACGGTGTTATTGTTTCTGAATTTGCAGGTAAAATTGAATTTGATAATGTTGAAAAAGGGGTAAATTACCTTGTAGAAATCGACGAACAAACTGGTTTCCAGGAAAAAGTAATTATCGAGTCAAAAAGCAAAAAAACAATACCAACATTATTGTTAAAAGATAAAAATGACAATGTACTTAGATCGTACAACTTACCTTTAGGGGCGCACTTAATCGTTGAAGACGGTGAGAAAATCCCTGCCGGTAAAGTAATTGTTAAAATCCCTCGTAAATCTGGTAAAGCCGGAGATATTACAGGAGGTTTGCCACGTGTAACCGAGTTATTTGAAGCACGTAACCCATCAAATCCAGCAGTTGTGTCGGAAATTGACGGTGTTGTTTCTTTCGGTAAAATTAAAAGAGGTAACCGTGAAATCGTTGTTGAATCTAAATTAGGAGATATCAGAAGGTATTTAATTAAACTTTCCAATCAAATCTTAGTTCAGGAAAACGATTACATTAAAGCAGGTATGCAACTTTCTGAAGGAGCAACTGCACCTGATGACATTTTAAATATTCAGGGGCCGTCAAAAGTTCAAGAATATTTGGTAAATGAAATTCAGGAGGTTTACCGTTTACAGGGCGTAAAAATTAACGACAAACATTTTGAAGTGGTTGTTCGCCAAATGATGCGTAAAGTAAAAATTATTGATTCTGGAGATACCTTATTCTTAGAAAATCAACTGGTGCATAAAAACGACTTCTTTGAAGTAAATGATGACATTTACGGATTGAAAGTGGTTGAAAATGCAGGTGATTCTGATGTTTTAAAAGAAGGACAAATTATAACTCCTCGCCAATTGCGTGACGAAAACTCCGTATTGCGCAGAGAAGACAGAAATTTGGTGGAAGCAAGAGATTCAAGACCGGCAACGGCTGAGCAAATTTTGCAAGGAATTACAAGAGCGTCATTACAAACAAAATCGTTCATTTCTGCAGCCTCATTCCAAGAAACTACTAAAGTGTTAAACGAAGCTGCGGTAAGCGGTAAAATAGATTTCTTAGAAGGATTGAAAGAAAATGTAATTGTTGGAAAACGTATTCCTGCAGGAACAGGAATGAAACATTATGACAATGTTATTGTTGGCCCTAAAGAAGAAATGATGTCAAAACTTTAATTATGAGCAATCAAAAATCTGAAGGAGAAGGAAAAATAAATATTGAGTTGGATGATAAAACTGCCGAAGGAATTTATTCTAATTTGGCGATTATCAATCATTCGGTTTCAGAATTTGTTGTTGATTTTATCAGTGTTATGCCTGGGCAACCAAAGGCTAAGGTAAAATCAAGGATCATTTTAACTCCGCAACATGCAAAGCGTTTTTTGAAAGCGCTTGCCGATAATGTGCACAGGTTTGAGAAAACTCATGGGGAAATAAAGGATTTTGACCAGCCTACAATTCCATTGAATTTTGGGCCCTCGGGAGAAGCATAAAAAGTAAAAAAAGCCAAACGAAAGTTTGGCTTTTTTTTTATCTATTTTGCTTTCTGTTTAGTATCAATTTAATAGATTTGCCGACTACTAACAAAGAACCTGTTTAAATGAAACGAGCAAAACAAATTTTGATACACGAAGGAATGATTAATAGCGAACAGCAGCTGTTACCGATAAAAAATAAAATTTAAACAGATGAAAATATCCTATTTTTTACTGATTGTGATTACAATTATAAGCACTTCCGCAAACGCACAAAAAGACACCGTTAAATTGAAAGAAGTTGAAGTCACTTCAAACAGAATATCCCTGCCTTTTTCCAAAACTTCACGCACCATCACTATTTTAAGCCAGGAGGATCTCGCCAAATCGGCAGCAACCAATTTGGCCGATGTGCTGCAAAATGTTGCAGGTGCTGATATCAGAAGGAGGGGAATTGACGGAATGCAATCAGATTTATATATCCGAGGAGGAAATTTCGACCAAACTTTGTTGTTGATTGATGGTGTAAAAATGGATGATGCACAAACTGGGCATCATACCATGAATGGCATTTTATCTTTAGAAAACATTGAAAGAATTGAAATTATAAAAGGGCCTGCCGCGCGTATTTACGGACAAAATGCTTTTACCGGCGCCATAAATATTGTGACAAAGGCGGTAACGGAAAATGCCGCAATCGTAAATTTAAATTATGGCTCTTACAACAATAAAAAAGGCGAAGTGTCTTTGGGGCACAAATTTAACCAGGGCGATGTTTTGGCTACGGTGAGTCATCAGGAATCTGATGGATACCGATACAATACCGATTTTAAAAATAGCGCTGCATTTTTTAAATCCAATTTCAAAAATTTCAGTTTAATCACTTCGTTTGCGCAACGTAAATTTGGGGCAAACGGATTTTATGCGAGTCCGGCTTATAAAGACCAATATGAAGAAACCCAAACAAGTTTGGTGGCACTTTCATCAAATTATTCGAGCAATAATGTAATTATTAAACCAAGAATTTACTGGAGAAGAAATCAGGATTTGTATTTGTTTATTAGAGAAAATCCTTCCTATTACAGAAATTTACACATTTCAAATAAAATGGGCGCGGAAACGAATGTTGTTTTTAATTCGAGCTTGGGAAAAACTGGCGTCGGACTTGATATTTCAAGAATATTTTTGGTGAGTAACAATTTAGGCGATCACCAAAGAACGGCCATAACAGGTTTTATAGAACACCGATTTGAATTGTTGAATGAAAATCTTGATATTACGCCAGGTGTTGCCGTTAGTTCTTATTCGGATTTTAACACGAAAGCTTTTCCCGGATTGGATGTTGGTTACCGCATTTCAGAAAGAGTTAAGCTATACGGAAATATTGGCTATACCTATCGTGTGCCTACTTTTACCGATTTGTATTATGTGGGTCCAACCACCAAGGGAAATGCCGATTTGGAAGCAGAATCTGCTTTGGCAGAAGAGCTGGGAATTAAATTTACAACTGCCAACTTTCAAATGGAGGCGGCTATTTTTAACAGAAAATCTGATAATTTAATTGACTGGACCAAAGACAATGAAACAGATAAATGGGAAGCCAGAAACTTTAGTGAAGTGGTGGCTAAAGGTTTGGAAACAACCATAAATTATCAGTTTAAATTGGGTAAACACCAACAAAAATTTAATTTGGGTTATAGTTTTATTGAGGATGTCATCAAAGACAATCAAGTGCAATTCACCCAATATTCCATCAATAGTATCAAACACCAGCTTACTTCAGGTATTTCCACTAAATTTTGCCCAATTTTCAGTCAGCATATAACCTACAGATATGTGGAAAGAACCAACGGGCAACATTACAATGTGGTAGATGCCAAAATAAGTGCGATGCTTAAAACTCACATGGAATTTTTCATAGCAGCCAACAATATTTTTAATGCAGAATACACAGAAACCAATTTGGTGCCGATGCCAAAAGGAAATTTGATGGCGGGGTTTACTTTCAAACTTTAATTAAAGTTTAAAGTTGAAAGTTAAAAGGAAAACAAAAATTCCCGTCTCGAGAGGGGCAGGGGTGTGTTTTTTATTGAACTAAAAATCAAATTAGGCTAAATTCACAATTTATAATCCAAAATTCAAAATTCAACATTATTTAAATATATTTGTTTTATGGAAGATCACATAAAATCATTTGAGGAGTTTTATCCGTTTTATTTGAAACAGCACAGCAATAAAATTTGCCGTTTGTTGCACGTGATTGGAACTACCATTGTTTTTGCTTTGGCATTTACGGCTGTGTACCATAATATGCCTAAATTGTGGATTGCAGTTCCCATTGCAGGTTATGGTTTTGCCTGGGTGGGTCATTTCTTTTTCGAAAAAAACAAACCTGCAACTTTCCAGTATCCCTTGTGGAGTTTGCGCTCCGACTTTAAAATGTATTTCGAAATTCTTTCCGGAAAAATTCCGCTTAATCCTTCTAAATAGTTTTTCTTTTACCGTTTAAGCGTTTAATGGTTGAGTCGTTTATTTGTGTTGTTTTCTCATTCTTTTTTAGAGTCAATGTTATTAAGTTAAGACATTTATACTTTATTTTTGTCCTTCCGTAGGTACGAGGAATCTCATCATATGTGCTCGTTTGTTGCGATTCCTCCTTTGTCGGAATGACAAATATTTCGTTAACTTATTGGCATTGCCTTTATGGCCAGAAAAAGAAAAAAATGTTCAATCCTTCTATTGGCATAATGGCTGGTTTCCCAATGGCTTATTATCTATTTGGTTAATTATTTGAATTTCTTATAGTTTTAATTGAAAAGTGTTATACAGGATATATACAATACATACATTTATTACGAATAATGTAAATAAAAGTATTTAAATTTGCTAAATAATTCATATATGTAAAAATAAACGTTAAAATAATGTGAAATATCTAATAAATTGCTTTTCTAAATCTAAAAGATATTGTATATTTGCACCAGCATTAATTACTAACACCAACCGTTATGGAAACCACTAAAAACAGTATAAATCAAGACCGCAAAACAAGACCAAACACCATCGATTTCAGGAATTCTAAAAGCAATACCTGGAACAGCAAAAGAAGGTTTGGCATTTAAATGATAAAAACCATTGTTTGATTATTTGATAAATAAAAAGGGCGAAAGATTTAATTCTTTCGCCCTTTTTTAGGTTAAATTTTAAGAATTATGATATTGTTGTGAGAAAACCCCAAGACATAGATGTATTGGGGCTTTTGTAAAATGCTAAAGGCATTTATTAAAAAATTTTTATGGACAAAGTTGTGTAAACTTATCTTCCGGGTCAAGTTTCTTAGAAACACTGTTTACTTTAAAGTCTGTCCAAACATTAGATTGAGGAGAATTACCACTGCAGTCTGCATCCAAAGTAACTGTCCAAGTATAAGTTTCACATTCGTTTAAATCCATGATAGCAGACCATACTGAAGACACGCCACCATTTTGAGTAAAAGGAGCGCTTAATCCGCTTACAGCAACACCTTGTGCAAACGTAAACTCCACCAAAGCGCCAATTGCGTCAGCTTCAGGAGTGTAGGTAAATGTGTATGTTTTATCGCCATTATCAACATAGGTAAACTCTTCATCACAACCTATTGGGCAATACTCGTATACTCCATAATTGATGCCAGTTAGTTCAGCTTGTGGCCCACCAAAAACTATAACACTTGTCAAAGTATATTCGCAAGCATTATATCCTTCAGGAAGATTAAAGTAAGTATAGAATACTTGATTAGCGGGAATGTCTAATGCAGGATCATTTGTATATGTAACTCCATTTACCACGATTTCTACCTTATCCGTTGCGAAGTTATTAGTTGTTTGTACAATTAATTGAGTAGCGGTATTCCAAATTTGGTAATTGACATTCTTATAATTAGAACTATTTCCTACTTGATCATTTGTATTGTCTTCGAAAAGAACTCTTTCATTAATGCAACCAGATGCACAATCTGCTACACTAACTTGTGTAATTTTAAATGTAGATTGTGTGCTAGCTTTACTACTTGCTTTAGCTGCTACTTCACTATTAATTTCTTTTGCCAAAGCGGCAGCATCCATTGCTTCATCATCTTGACTGCATGAAGAAGCGATTAAAATAAACATGAATGCGAATGTTAATTTTACAATTCGTGAGGTAAATTGATTTTTCATAATTTTAGTTTTTAGTTAAATTAAATATACAAACGATTGCAAGACCTAATGTGATTAGTGTCAGCTGGTTAATTCGAAATAATTTTTTTGATTTGTGGGAACTTAATATGATAAAGCCAAATCGTTTTTATCATCTAAGTAAAAATAGATTATAAAGTAATATAAAAAACAAGCAACAAAACAATCTAACAAACTGCAATATATTTTATATAAACGGATCATTATTCAAAATAAATTGCGCGATATTGATTATTTTAAATCGCAATCAATCAGCGATTTAAGGTTTTTTAAGGGAATTTTTTGGCTAAAAATGAAGAAAATGGAAGGTGAAAATAAAAAAAGCTATTTTAGAATGATTTAAATTCAACAAAAAAGGCAGCAGGTTTTTAAACCCACCGCCTTTTCTTTTAGGTTTGTTTATAAATTATCTTTGTTCTCTTGATTTGGCAACAACAGTTTTACTCAATTGATGTTTATTTGTTGTTAAGCGAATAATCAAGGCTTGGTCATTAACACT
>Ga0156193_114_pt1 | contig 49191 bp, 46 predicted proteins | sample RifCSPlowO2_12_FD_107846 | JGI IMG/M metagenome (GOLD analysis project Ga0156193, IMG submission 107846) | Flavobacteria bacterium RIFCSPLOWO2_12_FULL_35_11
TTTCCCATTCATTTAGCTGAATGTCAAAGAGCACTCGAGAAGAGCCAATAAGTAAGACATCTTGCTCAGTCGTTTTTTCCACTCTGGCGCGTTGCGTAGCCCAAAGTGCTTCATTGTCATCAATGGTTGGGTAAAAGCCATGGGAACGCCAATACATTTCCCAAGCCCCAAGGCTAATTAAGCTTAATGTAAAAGCAATAATGAGTGATTGTTTTAGATACATAATCATTGATTTGGTTGGTTAGTTTGAATTCAATTAAAATTTTCCTTCATTCACATCTTTTATAAATTTTATCAAGCCTGTAAAATAGGTTTTTTGATCATCGTATTGCGAACAATGACTTCCGTTGGCACAAAATAAAAACTGACCTTGTTGCACTTCCTTAGACATCCATTCCATATGTTTTGGATCCATCGTGTCATATTTTGCACCAATAACCAAAGTTGGAATTTTTATGTTTTTTAATTGTGCCGTGACATCCCAATTTTTTAAGGATGCATTTCCTGTCATTCCAAATTCGCTGTGACCTTGCATAAAAACATAAATATTTGGGTTGAGATGTTCAAAAAGCAGGTTGATGGATTTTGGCCATTGTTCAACCGGCATTCTCAAAATATGTTGGGTATAATAATGATTCATTAAAAGTTCGCTGTAACGCGGATTGCCAAAATCGTTATTGGCTTCCAAGTCCATAATTTCCTTAAAAACGGCTGGATTCATTTGTGGGCCTAAAACCTCATTGGCATATTTGGTATATGCCGGAGCACTTGCCATCATATTTGAAATGATGAGTCCTTTTAAATTATCTTGATACTTTAAGGCATATTCCATAGCCAAAATTCCACCCCAAGATTGCCCGAGTAAATAAAAATTATCTTTGTTGAGGTTTAATGCTTTGCGGACTTGTTCCACTTCTTCCACAAAATGCTCCGTTGTCCATAAAGTAGAATCGTTTGGTTTATCGCTATAATACGAATCTAACTGATCATAATAGATGTATTCAATTTGTTCATTGAGAAGGTATCCGTCAAAACTTTCAAATTCTTCATGCGTTCCGCCTGGTCCGCCATGAAGCAATAGTACTCTCATTTTAGGATTGTTGCCCACACGTTTTGTATACACGTTAAATGTGCCTTTTGGCGTTTTAACAGGAATCATATTGATGCCTCCCGTAAATTGGTCGTCGCTGTTGGAGTAGTCCAAATAAGAAGAAACACTTTCTGTTTCTGATTTTGATTTTTCTTTTTCAGCACAAGAAATAAAGAGTAATGTTGAAATTAATAGATAAAAAATATTGTTTTTCATTATAGTTGTTTTTATTCTGATTTATTTTTTGCTTCATTCGCTTTTAAAACCCTTAAAAAATTACCGCCCAAAATTTTACTAATAACATGTTTGTTATAGCCTTTTTCAATCAAAGCTTTTGTTATGAGCGGGTAATTGGTGACATCATCAAGCTCTTTTGGCGGTGATTGTATACCATCGAAGTCGGAACCAATACCAACATAATCTGCACCCACTAATTTAATAATATACTCTATATTGTCTATTAATACTGAAAATGGAACTCTAAACGGTTCTACTTCATTTTTATTAAATAAAAAATCTTCTGTTTGGAATTCATTCATGCCACTTGCAGTTAAAGATTCCATTTCAACGGCATGTTTTGCAAAAAAGTCATCCACTTTTTTTTTATAATTGTTATCCAAAAAAGCCGAATAAAAATTCATCTGAATAACGCCTCCATTTTTAGCAATGGCTTTAATTTGTTCGTCATTTAAATTTCGTTGGTGCTGGCATAAAGCATAAACAGCGCTGTGCGAGGCTATTATTGGTTTTGTGGTGGTGTTGATAACATCCCAAAAAGTTTGAACGCCCACGTGCGAAATATCAACCATCATCCCCAAATCATTCATTTTTTTGACGACTTGTTTTCCAAAGTCGGATAAGCCATTGTTTGTCAGATCATTGTTGTAAGTTTCGTCATAGGCGCTTGAAGCCCAATTTGTTGAATTGTTCCAGGTAAGTGTCATGTATCTGGCACCCCGATTGTAGAAAACCACCAGTTTATCCAAATCATTCTCAATCATATGTCCGCCTTCAACCCCAAACATGGCGGCTATTTTTTGTTGTTTTACAACTTTGTGCAATTCTTTGCTATTGGCCACTTTTACTATTTTATCAGGATTTCGTTTTAGCACGGCATCCAAAGAATCCATTTGACGATTCGCAAATTCGTACGGATTTTTTTTAGTGCCGTCACAAAACACCGAAAAGAGTTGCACATCAATGCCACCTTTCTTTAATCTCGCCAAATCAGCGTGCGTTTTTCCTCTTAAATCGGTATCGAAAACATAGCCATAATCCGTTGTTTTACTAAGAAAATCATTGTGTGTGTCAATGAAAATAGCATTTTCATGGATTTTTTGATACGATTGCGCCAAGAGTTGCTGCCCTAATAAAATACTTATAATTAAAATTTTTGTTTTCAAATTGGTTTTTATGTTAGTTATCGGCTACTGTTATTTTGACCCAACACTATTCACTTCAATCCAATAGAGCCATCAGGATCCTGAAAGTAAATTTGCTTAATTTCATCCGCTCTTTTTGTTACTTTATTTTGAGTGCCCGGCCAATCGGTATAAATGACATTTGTCGCTTCCAATGTTTTGACAAAAGCATCAAAATGAGCTGTTGTCAATGCAAAATGAACAGCTTTGTTGATGGTGACAGATTCTTTCAGAATAGAAACCAGGTGTAATTCTTTTCCTTCTCCAAAAGAAAACCAACGAATACCATCGATTTTTGTGCGGTTTGTGATTTCCTGAAGTCCAAGAATATCTTGGTAAAATTTAGCAGATAGGTTAACATCTTTCACTGACAATGCAACGTGATTAAAAGTAAATTGACTTGTTTCTTGCGCTTGAAGCGTTCCGAAAAAAACAAGAAAAATAAGAAGTAAGGTTGGTTTTATCATAATTGTTTGGTTAATTTATCTGATTCACTATTTACCAAAAGCATCAGCAAGTTGTTTGGTATCAACATATTGTTGAAAATTTGTGACTTTTCCATCTTTCAGCGTCCAAAGATGCGCAGCCTGAGTATTGTACTCTGCACCATTTTTCTTTAATTTGGCTTTGTATCTTAAAGTAGCAAGTATCTGGTCACCAGACATTTCGTGCAGTTTTATATCTAGCAGATTAAAATATTCGTGGTCAGCGCCAATTCGGGCAAAAACACCATTCAATACCGCATCGGGACCGATGTAAGGATTGCCATCGGCATAGGGATTGCCTTCGGCCTCATTCCAAATGATATTGGCATCCATTACAGCCAGAACTGCCGGGATATCGCCCACAGCAAACGCTTTGTAGGCGCCATCAATTACACTTAAATTTGCACGAGTTTCAAAATTTACAGATGTACTTTTTGCAGGAATATCAAAAAGATAGTTCTTATCACTATCCCTAAATATCCTATGTTTGGTTACTTTATAGCCTTGTCCATAAACATAATTGGATATATTTGCTATTTTATAATCAAATGATGAATTGATTGTTTTTTCATTATCTTGACTTATTGCGTTACCGGTAAAAGCAAAGAAAAAAAGAATTACGAAGTAAGTTTTAATAGTTTTCATTGTGTTAAATTTTGAGTTTAAGTTTGGTGTTTATTATTTTTCTTCTGAAGGTGCTTCTGTCATTTTTGCAGCGGCTTCAATTTCCTGAATTGCCAAAACAATTTGAGCATTGTCCCAATAGCCAAATTCCTTGACTATTTTTCCGTCAATAAATTGAGCAGTTAAATGAACAGGAATTTCATATAATTGATTGTTGGCTTTCAGTCTGTCTTGCCACAATCCCCAAAAATTAACCCAGGTTTCTCCTTTATCTGTGACAACCATTTCATATTCTGATTCTTCAGCCACATAATTGTAGGATGATAAATTAGCTATATCTTCCTTATTTTGCGAGATCGCTTGCACAAGTGTCATTGCATTTTTTTCAGTGGTGTTATATACAATTTTTGCGGTATCGGCAAAATGGGTTGCAAAAGATTCCCAATTTCCCATTTCATAATCTTTAATGGCCTTTTTGTAGGTTTCTGTCTCGGGTGAGTTTTGTGTGTATCGCACTTCATTTTTACATCCTGTAATTGCAGCGATTAAAAGTACAAACAACATTATTTTTTTCATACAATTCGTTTTTAAATTCGGGCATGACCAGCTAAAATCATACCCGAATTTGGTTTATTAGGTAGCTAATTGTTAATTATTTTGTTGCTGTATAAGATAGATCTGGTCGCATACCTCCAGTTTTGCTTTCATATTTATCTACATATTTAATCATATCTTCAAATAGTTTCTTTCCTTCTTCGCCTAATAAAGCATCATTTTTCATCACTTTGTCTGGCATAGTCTTGAGCGTCTTTAGCTGATACTACAGCTAAAAAATAATCACCCATAGTGCCAAAACCGGCGCGATAAATTCTAAAGTGTTCTTTAGCTCCCTTTTTTTCATATAGCGCTTTTAGCTCTTTTATTTTTCCTCTAAGGTTTTGAACATTTTCTGGTGTTACATATAAAAAATGGTATTTACGATAGTTTTTGCCCTCAGTATTTATAGTAAGTCCATTGGGCATATAGGAAAGTTCACTGTTTAATACCAAAATATAATCGCCTGTTTGTCGTAACATTTGTTAAAGCGTCCAAAAATAGCCGAGAAATTTTCATTTCCCATTTTTTCTGCCAATGGCGCTAAAGTATTTTTATCCAAGTCGGCCATGTTATTAAGAGGTGTTAGACTTAAATAGGTCCCATCATCCATTTGGGCAGTAGTCCAATCAGCGTCTTTTAAATCATGTTTTGCGCAAGCTGCAATAAAATCTTTGGAGACTTTTTCATATTCAGCAGTTATAGATGGTTTTACTTGGTCGGCGTGAATCCAAAAGGCTTGATTGCTCTGTGCGTTCGAAATCATTGGTATAAGCAATAGTATTATTGCAAAAAGCATTGTGGTTTTTAGTGTTTTCATAGGTGCTATTTAATTGGTTAGTTGTTCCAAAAGTAAGTGGTGCATACCTGAAAAATTTGCACAATTCTTGCAAAAACATGGACTTTTATGGCAATAAACAAGGGAATAAAATATTTAAATAGACTTTTGAAAATTAACGTTGAATTTTGTCTATGATAAATGAGATAAGTTGTCCTTTTTGTAGGCAGATGGACTGCAGCCAAATTGATTTTTAAAAGCCCTTGAAAAATAAGTTTGATCGTTAAATCCTGTTTGATAGCAAATGTCGGCCAAACTTCCTGCGTTTTGCTTGATTAATTCTGCGGCGTGCTGCAAGCGGATATTGCGAATAAGTTGGCCAGGTGCCTGATCGAGCAGCGCTTGAAGTTTTCTGTGTAATTGCGACAAACTTAAACACATTTTGTCGGCCAAATGTTCAACACTAAAATCAACGTTTTCCAAATTGTCTTTAATATGTTGAATCGCTTTTTCCAAAAACTGTTGATCAACCGATGTCAAAGGAATTTGATCAGAGGCAACCACAAATTTGTTTTGATATTTTTTACGGAGTTGTTCCCTTTGCTGAATGAGATTATTTATGATTAGTTGCAGTTCTTTTACACTAAAAGGTTTTGTTAAATACGCTTCTATGCCAGTTTCCAGTCCTTCAAGTTTGTCTTCAAGCGTCGCTTTGCCGGATAGAATAATAATAGGAATATGACTTGTTTTTTCATCATCCCGTAACACACGTACCATTGAAATACCATCGAGTTTAGGCATCATCACATCGGTAATCACCAAATCGGGAATCACCTTTTTGGTATGTTCTATACCTTCTTCGCCATTATTGGCTTCAATGATTTTGTAAGTTGGCTGCAGTAAATTCTTTATAAAGGTTCTAATAGGCACATTGTCTTCAACCAAAACAATGATCTTTTTATCGAATTTTATATCAGGTATTTGCAGTGAGTTTTTTTTATGGAGCTTTAAACTTTCTAAAGTTTGATGTGCTGTTTCTAGGGTGTTTTCCATACTTATTTCAGAAACGGGACCTATTGGAAGTTCTATTGAAATTGTTGTTCCGTTTTGTCCGATTAATTCTTCGTTTCTATAAACCTTTACGGTTCCATCATGCAATTCCACCAATTCTTTCACCAAAGCCAATCCTATCCCTGTTCCCTCATACAATCTCGTGTCTGAATTGTCTGCTTGATAAAACCGATTAAATATGTTAGAAATGGCTTCTTCTTTAATGCCAATTCCGGTGTCGCAAATACAAATGGAAAGGTATTCTGTATTTTTATGTTGGATTGTTAAGGTTATTTCTCCGTTTTCAGGCGTAAATTTTAACGCATTTGACACAATATTCATGATGATTTTCTCCATTTTTTCTGAATCAAATGCAACTTGAATCTCCTTCTCATCAGAAATAAAGTTGAGAGAAATATTTCTTTTTTCCGTAAAAGATTCCACAGAGAAGAATAAATTTTTTAGGTATAAAACTATATTTTGCTGCGTTAGCGACAAAGGCATTTTTCCGGCTTCCAATTTGGAAATATCCAAGAGTTCATTGATTAATTTTAAAAGTGTTTTTGCATTTTGATCAATACTAATTACTTGTTTTTTTGAATAATTTGTAGGCAATGCTTCCATTAAATTTTCGGCATAGCCGCTAATCAAAGTTAATGGTGTTCTAAATTCATGGGAAATATTGGCAAAAAAGCGTGATTTTAATTGGTCTAAACCCTTTAAAGTATTGTACTCCTTTTGTTCGAGCAAAAGATCGTTTTTCATCGCTATCCGTTTCATTTCATATTTTCTGATAAAATACATCAGAAGTAAAAAAAGCAGCAAATAAAGAGCAATCGCCAACCATGTACCCGACCAATGTGGCAAAACCTTAAAAGAGATTGCTGTTCCCTCTTCATTCCAAACCCCGTCATTATTACTGCCTTTTACTTTTAAGATATAGTTTCCCGACGGTAAATGGGTAAATGTCGCTGTCCTTGAATTGTCTAAATAAATCCAATTTTCGTTGAAATCTTCGAGAATATAAGCATATTTATTTTTAACAGGTGCTGTAAAATCAAGCGCAGCAAATTCAAAAATGATGATTTCGTCACTGTGTGTAAAAGTGATTTTTTCATTTGGGTTGATGCATAAATCCTTAATTTCAGCACCTTCATTCTTTTTTTTACTTTGGCGGTAAACTTTTATGCTTGTAATACCCATTGGTGGTTGAAACGGATTGTCATTAATTTGATCAGGGAAAAAATAATTTAAACCATTAATTCCGCCAAAAAATAATTCCCCGTTTAAACTTTTAAAAGCAGCACCTGTATTAAACTCATTGCTTTGCAATCCGTCTTCCACATCATAATTTCTGAATTTTTTTGTTTTTAAATTATATTTTGAAATTCCTTTATTGGTGCTAAGCCATAAATTATCCTGTGAATCGGATAAAATTCCATAAATCACATTATTTGGGAGTCCTTCTTTTTGGGTGAAATGAGTGAATGATTGTTTGCCAATGTCAAATAAATTTAATCCGCCGGAAGTTCCTATCCATAAAAATCCATCAGGATTTACAGGATCAGGGAAAACAGCATTTACCTGATTGTTGCTTAAGCTATTGGCAATTTCAGGATTGTTTTGATAACCGTAAAAAACTTCTTTATTTTTATCAAAAACCGACAATCCATTTTTAGTTCCCAACCACAATTGATTTTTGTTGTCTTCATAAATCGAACAGCGAATTATTGAAGTATGCTTAGGAATATTATAATTTTTAAATAGTCCTTTTTCCCGATCCACCATTTTACTCAGGAAATTATCTGTTACGATCCAAATAAACCCGTTTTTATCTTCAAAAACAGCAGCAACGCCTTTATGCTTAATTCCATTCTTATTGTTTTTATGATGAAAAAATTGTTTGGCTTTTTCTGTTTTTGGGTCATAAACAAACAAACCTTCCGTTGAAGCAAACCACAAATTGCCATCTTTGGATTTAATCATTGACAATACATTTGTATTTCCGAAGGCGTTCAAATTTGTTGAGCTTGTTTCAAAACTTTTTAGAGTTCCTGTTTTCCGATCCCAACGATAAAGAACTTCCGCGCTAATCCAAAGATAACGCTCACTTTCTTCTAAAATAGCCCGAATACTGAAACCTGTTACCCTTGAATTGGTTGTTGATTTTCGTTTTAAAATCCCAAACTTATTGGCTTTTGGATCGTAATAATCAATACCCATTCCACTGGTTCCAATCCATAAAATATTTGTTCGGTCTAAAAACAAACTTGAAATACTGTTATAACTAATTGATTCAGGTTTTAACGGGTCGTTTTTAACCGACTCATATTTTAATGTTTTTGTGTCAAAACGCATCAACTCACCGGGAGTTGCCAGCCATAAAACACCTTGCTTGTCTTGCGTAATTTCATTAATTTCTCCCCATCCATATCTAAAAACACTCAAGTGATGCGGAAATACTTTGAAAGAATTGTCAACCGTATTAAATTTAACCAATCCGGTACGTGTACCTAGCCACAGGTAATTTTTATCGGCTTTACTGATGGCGGAAACGGAAAAATCAGCATCACCAGCAAGCGCATTTGGGTGTTTTATATCAAAATAGAAAGAAGAAATCGCTGCAGTTTTGGGATCCATTCGGTTCAATCCTTTGTAGGTACCGATCCAAATAATTCCTGCATCATCAACAACTATTTTTTTGATAATGTTGCTGCAGAGATTGTATTTGCCCGAAGAATCATTGTGGTATTGCTTTATTTTAGTTAAATCAAACTGCTGGTTCAAAAAAGGGATTTTAAAAATGCCGCTGCCATTTGTTCCTATCCAAATATCACCAGTTTTATTTTGGGCTATCGTATTAATTCCGTCGGTATTTTTGCTTTTCGAATTGTTTAAAGGAAGTGAAATTCTTTGGAATGATTGAGAAACAGTATTGTAAACATTAACGATTCCGTTTTCGGTGCCAATCCATAATTTTCCATTGTTGTCAGTAAAAAGTGCACTGATATAATTTGATGAAATTGAATTTGGATTATTTGGCTCGTTTTGAAACACATTAAATTGATAACCGTCATATTTGTTTAAGCCATCTTTGGTTCCAAACCACATAAAACCTGCCTTATCCTGCGCTATTGATAAAACCAAATTTTGTGACAACCCGTCGTTATTGGTCAGGTGTTTAAATCGAATATCTTGGGCAATGCTTTTCAGTGGAAATAAACTCCACAAAAGTAAAAATAAAGCGAATTTTTTGATCAATTGATTCATCTTAACTGTTTAAAATTTTCACAGATGAGTAGTAATATGAATCGATTTAAGGCAGTAATTATTTATTAATTACATCGTTCAATATTAATTTATAAACGATCATAAAGGGCTATAAATAAAATGTATATGATTTTTCAATGGGATTGTAATTTACATATACACAAAAATTAAGAACCTAAATCGGTTAAATGTATAAAATTTAATGATAGGTTTTACATAACTATGATTATTCACATTTCCATTTATTAGTTTGAAATTTTTTTTTGGAAGGCAAAATGCAGATTAAACATTGATCGTAAATATTTATGGTGTACGCACTGTTTTTGAGGGATTAAAAAGCTATTTTTTTGCACATCTTTAACATAAATTTACTTATTAATCAGTATAATTGCATATGCTAAAAAGAATATTATACACAGCTTTATTTTTACTTTCCATTCAAGGGTTTTCCCAAGAAATTAAAAATACCGACACTTTAAAAAAGAGTTCATTCTTAGTGACATTAAGAGGACAAGTAATTGATAATTCAAAAAAACAGCCATTGGTTGGTGCGCATTTGTTTAACCTGAACTCTGTAATTGGTACCATTTCTAATGACAAAGGGATGTTTGAGCTTGCGACTGCTGTAAATGATACCATTTATGTTTCTTATTTGGGTTATCAATCCATAAAATTGAAAATTACCAACGATTTGCTTAAAGGGAATGAGCTGGTGATTGAATTGTATGAAAGAACAGAGCAAATGGATGAAATTGTGGTAAATTCCCACAAACTCATTGGTGTTTTGGAAATTGACGCCAAAAATGTTCCAAAGGATAAATATTCCCGTATTCATATCAACGGTGTGCCTCAAACTTATGAAGTGGGCACAAGACAACAAAAAGAATTTAATTCGCCTGTAGATGCTATTTTTAGGCCGATTGATTATGTTTACAATATGTTCGGCAAAAGTCCAAATCAGTTAAAAAAACTGAAGAAATTAAAAGATGATGACAAACTTCGTAATATGCTGGATACCAATAACAGAGAATTGTTGATGGAATATTTAGGGATGACTGCTGAAGAATTAAACGAATTGTTAAACGAATGCAATTACTCCGATTACTTCATCAAATCCGCTAGCGATTTACAACTCATAGAAGCGGTTTTGCTTTGTTATGAAAATCATAAAGCCATTAAAAAAGGAAGCACTATTAAAGAAAAGTAAAAAAGTTTAAAGGCAAAAATAAAAACCTACAACAAGATTAAACATATAAACAAATTGTCACCCTGAGCGCAGTCGAAAGAAATCAGTTTTTACTTCGCAATTAATTCATCCAATAACTTTCTCATTTTATTGCTGTTCCAGTCTGCCGAGCCCGTTTTGGCAATTAAAATATTTCCGTTTTTGTCGATTAAATAGGTAGCGGGAATGCTGTTCGTTTCGGTAAAACTATTGGGAGGCGCACTCACAGAATTATACACTGGCAAATCATATCCGTTTTTATTAAAAAATCCCTCGACTATTGGCCAATCTTCATTGGTAACAAATACAAAAGCGACTTTATCTTTATAATCGGCATATAATTTTTGAATCATTGGCATTTCTGCGCGGCAGGGCGGACACCATGTTGCCCAAAAGTTCACAAAAACAACTTTGTTCTCAAGGTCTTTAAAATTGATGCTTTCGGCGTTCAATCCTTTTAATTCCCAATCATAAGAACTCAATTTTTCACTTTTTTCCACCTCTTTTACAGAAGGCGCAAATGCAATCTGACGCATAAACCATTCTCTTGAAGGCGGATATAGCAATAATGCGATGGCAATTACAAAAATTATATTTGAAATTGACTTTTTATTTAGTTTGAAATTCATAAATTTTTATTTTAATAGAAGTCGTGCTAATTACATTTACCTTACGCCTAAAATTAAAAAAAACCTCTGAAAGTCAAAGGTTTTAATTATTTTAAAATGTAAATAACTTATAATTTGGCTATTACTTCTTCAGTTTTCCTAATATTTCAGCTACTTTTTCACCAATTTTAGCAGGAGATTCAACAACGTGAATTCCATTTTCTCTTAAAATTGCCATTTTAGCTTGCGCAGTGTCATCCTTACCACCAACAATGGCGCCGGCGTGGCCCATAGTTCTTCCTTTTGGCGCGGTTTGGCCTGCAATAAAACCAACTACTGGTTTTTTATTTCCGGTTGCTTTTACCCAACGGGCAGCTTCTGCTTCTAACTGACCTCCTATTTCACCAATCATCACAATAATTTCGGTTTCAGGATCATTCATTAACAATTCAACCGCTTCTTTAGTGGTGGTTCCAATAATTGGGTCTCCTCCAATACCAATAGCTGTCGTAATTCCATATCCTTTTTTCACCACTTGATCAGCAGCTTCATAAGTTAATGTTCCCGATTTTGAAACAATTCCCACATTTCCTTTTTTGAAAATAAAACCTGGCATAATGCCAACTTTTGCTTCACCTGGGGTAATTACGCCCGGACAATTAGGTCCAACCAATCTGCAATCTTTATTATCTATATAAGCTTTCACTTTTACCATATCGGCAACAGGAATTCCTTCAGTAATACAAATAATTACTTTAATGCCGGCAGCAGCGGCTTCCATAATCGCATCAGCGGCAAATGCCGGTGGCACAAAAATTATTGAAGTATCGGCTTTTACCTGATCAACTGCATCTTGTACGGTATTAAAAACGGGTTTGTCTAAGTGTAATGTTCCACCTTTACCTGGAGTTACGCCACCAACCACATTTGTTCCATACTCTATCATTTGGGTTGCGTGAAAAGTGCCTTCACTTCCAGTAAATCCTTGTACAATTATTTTTGAATCTTTATTGACTAAAACGCTCATTTAAGTTTATTTTGAATTAAAGTATTTATCGTGTTACAAAAGTAATTTTTTCTAAGTTTAAGATGGATGAATTTATTACTTTTTTTGATTTTTTATCATTTGTTTTATTTCAGCCATTTCTTTTAATTTCTTTCTTGATTCCTCCACAGGAGTTCCAAAATAACTGATGCCGCCTTTTAACGATTTTGTGACACCTGTTTGCCCAAGAACAACAGCGCCTTCACCAATGGTAATACCGCTATTTGTGCCAACTTGTCCCCATAAAGTAACATTATTTTCAATAATAACGCAACCTGCAATACCGGTTTGGGAAGCAATCAAGCAATTTTCTCCAATCACAGTATCATGACCAACCTGAACCTGGTTGTCTATTTTTGTGCCTTTTTTAATGGTTGTATTGGCAGAAACACCTCTGTCTATGGTACAAAGAGCACCTATATCAACATTGTCTTCAATAAGAACGCTGCCGCCAGAAACCAATTTGTCATAACCGTCAATTCGTTTTTTATAATAAAAAGCATCGGCGCCTAAAACAGTTCCTGCGTGTATCGTAACATTGTTTCCCAATACACAATTGTCGTAAATGGTTACATTGGGATATATAAGGCAATTGGCGCCAATTTTAACATTATTTCCTATAAAAACATTTGGTTGAATCACCGTGTTTTCACCAATTATGGCAGATTTGGAAATGGATGAATTAGCCGCTTTAAACGGATTAAAATATTTGGTCAGTTTATTAAAATCTGTGAATGGATCTTCTGAAATCAGCAATGCTTTTCCTTCCGGACACTCAACTTCCTTATTGATCAAAATAACGGATGCTTTTGAATGCAGCGCTTTGTCATAATATTTAGGATGATCTACAAATACAATATCGCCTTTTTCAACCACATGAATTTCATTAAAACCTGAAATTGGGAAATCGGAAGGTCCTACAAAAGTTGCCTCAATAATATCAGCAATTTCTTTCAACTTATATTTTCGGGGAAGTTTCATCTGTTTAAATTTTATTCTTTAACGCGTTCTAAATAAGCTCCTTTTGCGGTATCAACTTTAATTTTATCGCCTTCATTAATAAACAAAGGGACATTGATCGTTGCGCCTGTTTCAACAGTTGCAGGCTTGGTTGCATTTGTTGCTGTATTTCCTCTTACGCCTTGTTCTGTGTGGGTAACTTCTAAAATGACACTTTGAGGCATATCAACAGACAATGGTAAATTGTCTTCGGTATTGATAATAATGGTTACAATTTCACCTTCTTTCAACAATTCAGGAGCATCCAATATATCTTTTCGCAAAGTAATCTGGTTATAATCTTCTGTATTCATAAAATGAAATGAATCACCTTCAGGATACAAAAATTGAAATTTTTGGGTTTCAACCCTAATGTCTTCTATCTTTCTTCCTGCCGGAAAGGTATTTTCCAAAACTTTTCCTGAAGACAAGCTTTTTAATTTAGTACGCACAAAAGCCGGACCTTTTCCTGGTTTAACGTGTAAAAATTCAATTACCTTAAAAATATCATTGTTGTATCTTAAACACAATCCGTTTCTAATATCCGATGTTGTTGCCATTTATTTTTTAATTCGTTTAATTGTTTAACTGAGCCATTTCAATAGGCTCAGGATGAATATTTTATTTTAATATTTATATTTATATTAACTTCCTGTATAACCTTTCATAATTCCTCGTTGTGAGTTTTTAATGAAAAGTATAATTTGATCTCTTTCTTTGGTTGCTTCCATTTCGGCTTCAATCTTCTCCAAAGCTTGCGTGGTATTGTAATTTTTTTGGTATAAGATTCTATAGATATCCTGAATTTCTCTAATTTTTTCGGTTGCAAATCCTCTTCTTCTTAATCCTATAGAATTAATGCCGATATAAGATAATGGTTCTTTTCCGGCCTTGGAAAATGGTGGAACATCTTTTCGTACCAAAGAACCTCCCGAAACCATAGAATGTTCTCCAATATGGATAAACTGATGTACCGCTACCAATCCACTTAAAATGGCATAATCGCCAATAGTTACATGCCCGGCAATAATGGAACCATTGGCAAGAATACAATTATTGCCAATAATGCAATCGTGCGCCACATGCGTGGTCGCCATAATTAAACAATTGTCGCCTATTTTTGTATGTCCAAGTGCTTTTGTGCCCCTATTTACGGTTACACATTCTCTAATTGTGGTATTATCGCCAATAATTGCCAATGAATCTTCACCCTCAAATTTTAAATCTTGAGGAATTGCGGAAATAACGGCTCCAGGAAAAATTCTGCAATTTTTACCTATTCTGGCGCCTTCCATAATAGTCACATTTGAACCAATCCAAGTTCCTGAGCCAATAATAACATTGTTATGAATTGTGGTGAATGGCTCTACAACTACGTTTGTTGCAATTTTTGCCTGCGGATGTATATATGCTAAAGGCTGATTCATTATTCTGTTGGTTTTCTGGCAATTTGCGCCATTAATACTGCCTCTACCACAAGTTTGCCGTTTGCATAGCCATAAGCTTGCATATGGCAGATTCCTCTTCTTATAGGTGAAATTAATTCCGCACTAAAGATTAATGTATCTCCCGGCAACACTTTTTGTTTAAACTTAACATTGTCCATTTTCATAAAATAGGTCAGATAGTTTTCCGGATCTGGAACAGTACTTAAAACCAATACGCCGCCACATTGTGCCATTGCTTCAACTTGTAAAACGCCCGGCATTACCGGTGATCCAGGAAAATGTCCAACAAAAAAAGATTCGTTCATGGTGACATTTTTCATTCCAACCACGTGTCTGTCTGATAGTTCCAGAATTCTGTCTATCAATAAAAAAGGAGGCCGGTGAGGAAGAATACTCATAATTTTATGAATATCCATTAAAGGAGGCTGATTTAAATCGAATTTTGGAACACAATTCCGCTTTTCGAGTTTAATAATTTTTTGAAGTTTTTTTGCAAAAACGGTGTTTACCAAATGCCCTGGTTTATTCGCTATTACTTTTCCTTTAATTCTGCAACCAACCAAGGCCAAATCACCAATCACATCCAATAATTTATGTCGGGCTGCTTCATTTGCCCAGCGTAATGTTAGGTTGTCAAGTATCCCGTTTGGTTTAACGGTTAACACTTCTTTATTAAAAGCTTTTTTTAGTTTGGTCATTGTTTCGTCAGATATTTCTTTATCCACATAAACAATGGCATTGTTTAAATCGCCTCCTTTAATTAAGTTATTGTCCAATAAAGTTTCCAATTCATGAAGAAAACTAAAAGTTCGGGCATTTGCTATTTCAGTTTTAAACTCAGAAAGCGAGTTCATTGTGGCATTTTGTGTCCCTAAAACTTTGGTGCCAAAATCAACCATAGCGGTTATTTGATAATTATCACAAGGCATTAATATAATTTCACTGCCTGATTCTTCATCTCTATATGAAATGATTTCTTTAACAATAAATTCATCTCTTTCTGCCTCTTGCTCCTGAATCTCAGCTTTTTCAAGGGCTTCCACAAAATGCTTGGACGATCCGTCCATAATTGGAGGTTCGGGAGCATTGATTTCAATAATAATATTATCAATATCTAAAGCAACAACGGCCGCTAAAACGTGTTCAGAAGTATTTACAAAAACACCTCTTTTTTCAAGATTTGTGCCTCTTTGCGTATTGATGACATACTCTGCACTTGCCTCAATAATGGGTTCTCCTTCTAAATCCTTTCGCACAAAAACATAGCCATGATTTATGGGCGCAGGCTTAAAAGTTAAGGTAACTTTATTGCCAGTATGCAAACCAACACCGGAAAGTGTTACTTCATTTTTGATTGTTTTCTGATTATTCCTCATTTTTTTTCTTTTAAAGCTTTAATATCTTTTTCTAACGCATTTATAGTTGTAACCAATTCAGGTAATTTTTTAAAATAAACATACGATTTATTAAAATCCGAATAGCCCATTGCAGGAGATCCTTGTATTATTTCATCATCTTTAACGTTCCTTCCAACGCCCGATTGCGCTTGTATCCTAACATTATTTCCAATACTAATATGCCCAACAATGCCTACTTGTCCGCCTATCATGCAATTTTCTCCAATTTTTGTTGATCCTGCTACACCGGTTTGGGCAGCAATAACGGTATTTTCACCAATTTCAACGTTGTGCGCTATCTGAATTTGGTTGTCTAATTTTACGCCTTTTCTTATAATTGTTGAGCCTAATGTCGCTCTATCTATCGTTGTTGCTGCACCAATATCAACGTTATCTTCAATAATAACATTTCCTATTTGAGGTATTTTACTGAAAATTCCTTCCGCACTTGGCGCAAATCCAAATCCGTCCGAGCCCAAAATTACGCCTGCATGCAACGTGCAATTAGAACCAATAACAGTTTCGGAATAAATTTTACAACCTGCATGAATAATAACATTATTCCCAATTTTTACGTTATCTCCAATATAAACATTGGGGTAAATTTTTGCATTATCTCCAATTGAAACGTTGTTGCTTATGTAGGAAAATGCACCTAAATATAAATTTGTGCCAATATTTGCTGATTCACTAATATAGGATGGTGTTTCAATGCCCGATTTCTCCGACTTTACTTTGGCATAAAACTCTAACAATGTAGAAAAGGCCTGATAAGCATCTTCAACTTTTATAAGGGTTGTTTCAATCTCCTTTTCAGGCATAAAGTCTTTATTCACAATCACTATGGAAGCTTTTGTTGAATAAATATAAGGTGTGTATTTTGGATTTGACAGAAATGTTAGTGATCCATCTTCTCCTTCTTCTATTTTGGAAAGGCCAAATACTTCGGCATTTTTATTTCCGAAGATTTCTCCATCTAAAATTTCTGCTATTTGAATTGCTGTAAATTTCATGTTATGCAAAAGTAAAAAAAAACTTCAACTCTACCTACTTCTTTGGGTAGCAGATGTAGTACTTATAAACCGGATTTGACAATGCCTGAATATTTAAATGGTCAGATGCCTCAGTAACATCTTTTAAACTTCCGTTTTTGTAAATTATTTGGATGTTATTTTTTGTTGAATCGTAAGCCTGATTGCAAATTTCTCCGTGATACACGAAATAATCCAGCTCCTCATCACTATATTGTAACTTTTCTTTAACCTGTTGTTTTATGGTTAACAATTGGTTCTCGGTAAATGGTTCATTTTGAAGTACCACTTTTGGCAACCTTCTGTTGATTAAGCTTTTAGACAATTTTGAAAGTATTTTGTCATCGTTGGAAATCCAGTCTTTTATGGCAGCCAAAATATCATAATCATCCAATTTTGAAAATGTTTTTAGATTTTCAGCTGATAAATTATCTGCATTAATGGATTGTTTTAGAAAAATGGACAATGTTTTTGTTGCAGGCAATTCGATGCCCGATAAAGAAAGTTCTTTTGCTCGTTTTAATATTTTTTCCAATAATTTTTCGGCCACAAGCGCTGTTTTATGCAAATAAACCTGCCAATACATAATTCTGCGGGAAACAATAAAACTTTCTACACTGTAAATTCCCTTTTCTTCCACCACTAAATTGTCATTATTTACATCGAGCATGGTAATTAATCGCTCCGAATTTATAGTGCCTTCAGCAACTCCGGTATAAAAACTGTCTCGTTTTAAATAATCCAATCGGTCCATATCCAGCTGACTGGAAATAAGCTGGTGCAAAAATTTACGATGATAATTTCCTTTAAATATTTCTATAGCCAATGAAAGTTGCCCCTTAAACTCATCATTTAAAGCTTCCATAAATAATAAGGAGATATTTTCGTGCGAAATACCTTTTATAAATTGCCCTTCTAAAGCGTGTGAAAATGGGCCGTGGCCAATATCGTGCAACAAAATTGCGATATAAACCGCGGTTGCTTCTTCTTCGGAAATTTGCACGCCTTTAAATTTTAAAATTCTGACGGCTTTTTGCATCAAATGCACACTTCCTATGGCGTGGTGAAATCGCGTATGGTGAGCGCCCGGATAAACCAAGTACGACAAACCCATTTGAGAGATTCTTCTTAATCTTTGAAAATACGGATGTTCAATTAAATTGTAAATTAAAATATTCGGAATCGTAATAAAACCGTAAATTGGGTCGTTTAATATTTTTAGTTTGTTCGTTTTTTTTTCGCTCAAAACAATAATTTTTATAAATGATAATGCAAAGATAACAATATGAGTAATATAAACATTTTATGGGTTGATGATGAAATAGATCTTTTAAAACCTCACATTCTATTTTTAGAAAAAAAAGGATATTCAGTTTCCACTTCCAATAATGGTGCCGATGCCATTGATATGTGTGAAGAAAACAATTACGACATTGTTTTTTTAGACGAACATATGCCTGGTTTAAGCGGATTGGAAACGTTGAGCCAGATAAAAAGCAAACGTCCGAATCTGCCAATTGTTATGATTACCAAGAGCGAAGAGGAATATATTATGGAGGAAGCCATTGGAAATAAAATTGCAGATTATTTAATTAAGCCTGTAAATCCGAATCAAATATTGCTGAGTTTAAAGAAGAATTTAGACCATTCTCGTTTGATTTCTGAAAAAACCACCTCAAATTATCAGCAGGAATTCAGAAAAATTGCGATGGATTTGGCAATGGTAAATTCTTATGAAGAATGGGTTGAGATTTATCAAAAACTGGTTTATTGGGAATTGGAACTCGAAAATATCAGCGACACAGGGATGATTGAGATCTTGGAAAGCCAAAAACAAGAGGCAAATTCGCTGTTTTTTAAATTTATAAAGAAAAATTATAAAGATTGGGTTCATGATGAAGATGCGCCCATTATGTCGAATACGTTGTTCAAAAAAGTGATCCTTCCTGAAATCAGCACTTCAAATGGAACTTTATTGGTCGTCATCGATAATTTGCGTTATGACCAATTTAAAATTTTAGAAAAAACCATCACTAAATATTACAAAAAACAGGATGAAATTGCTTTTTACAGCATCTTGCCAACAGCGACACAATATGCCCGAAATGCTATTTTTTCAGGGTTAATGCCTTTGGAAATGGAACAACAACATCCTGATTATTGGAAAAATGACATAGATGAAGGCGGTAAAAATTTATATGAAGAAGAATTTTTAACGGCACAATTAAAACGACTTCGACAAAATATCAAATTAGGGTTTTATAAAATAACCAATTTGAAAGCCGGTAAACAATTGGTTGAAAATTTCAATGCCATAAAAGAAAACGATTTAACGGTAATTGTTTATAATTTTGTGGACATGCTTTCGCATTCAAAAACTGAAATGGAAGTTATTAAAGAATTAGCCAGTGATGACAAGGCTTATAGATCGTTGACTAACAGTTGGTTCCTTAATTCACCTTTGTTGGAACTCATTCAAAAAGCCCAAAATTTAGGACTAAAACTGATTATCACTACAGATCATGGCACCATTAATTCTAAGGTTCCTTCAAAAGTGGTGGGCGATAAAAACATAAGTTCCAATTTACGTTATAAAACAGGAAGAAGTTTGTCTTTTGAAGAGAAAGACGTCTATGCTGTTAAAGAACCTAAAGAACTGTTATTGCCTTCCATTTCAATAAATAGTTCGTTTATTTTCGCCAAAGAAGATCTCTTTTTCGCCTACCCCAATAATTACAATCATTTTGTGAATTATTTTAAAAACACCTATCAGCATGGCGGAATTTCTTTGGAGGAAATGATCATTCCTTGTGCTATATTTGTGCCGAAATAAGTAAAAAAGGTTAACGGTTAAAGTAAAAAAACAATTAAACAATAATGAATGATTAAAAATTACTCCTTAGAAGAATTACCTAAAATTGCAAATGAAATTATAAAATCAGCGAAACACAAAGTGTTGCTTTTTTATGGAAAAATGGGCGTTGGTAAAACCACTTTAATTAAGGAAATTGTTAAACAATTAAGGAGCTTGGATACAGTAAGCTCCCCTACTTTTTCATTGGTTAATGAATATCATACCACAAATGGCGAAAAAATATATCATTTTGATTTTTATAGGATTAATAATGAAAATGAAGCTTTAGACATTGGTGTTGAAGAATATTTTTACAGCGGTTGCTGGTGTTTGGCTGAATGGCCAGATAAAGTAGAAAATTTATTACCTTTAAACTCGGTAACTATTACAATAACCTCAAGCAGTGATCAATTACGAACTATAGAACTTAGAAATAATGGGTAAAAAAATTTCTTCACCGTTCAGTCAGCAAGAGTTAATTCCTCAAGCAGAAACTTTAGAGATTACGAAAACGAAAAGTGAACTTGTTATTGGAATTCCAAAAGAAACACATTATCAGGAAAAAAGAGTTTGTTTAACGCCTGATGCTGTTGCTGCATTAACGGCTCATGGACATAAATTTGTGATTGAAACCGGAGCCGGTGACGGGGCAAACTTTTCGGATAAACAATATTCTGAAGCCGGTGCGAAAATATCCTACGACATAAAAGAAGCTTTTGGTTGCCACATGATTTTAAAAGTTGAACCGCCTTCTTTAGATGAAATTAAATTAATTAATCCACAAAGTATCCTTTTTTCAGCCTTGCAATTAAAAACGCAAACTAAAAAATATTTTGATGCATTGGCTAGCAAACGCATTACCGCCATCGCTTTTGATTTTATTAGAGATGATCAAGGCATCTTTTCCATAGTGAAATCACTTAGTGAAATTGCCGGCACGGCTTCTATTTTAATTGCTGCCGAATTAATGAGCAACACCAGTGAAGGAAAGGGTTTAATACTGGGGAATATAGGCGGTGTTCCGCCAACTGAAGTGGTCATTTTAGGCGCAGGGACCGTCAGTGAATTTGCGGCACGTTCGGCTATGGGTTTAGGCGCCAGCGTAAAGGTATTTGACAATTCGATCACTAAATTAAGAAGTTTACAACATCGTTTAGGTCACCCTATTTACACGTCAACCATACAGCCAAAAACATTGCAAAAAGCATTAATGCGCTGTGATGTTGCCATTGGGGCCGTTAGAGGAAAATCACGTTCTCCAATTTTGGTTACTGAAGAAATGGTGATGAAGATGAAAAATGGCGCCATAATAGTTGATGTTAGCATTGATTGCGGCGGCTGTTTTGAAACTTCTGAAATTACGACCCACAAAAAACCCACTTTTCAAAAACATGGCGTTATTCATTATTGTGTTCCCAATATTCCTTCCAGATATGCAAGAACTGCGTCAGTTTCAATAAGCAATAATTTTACGCCTTATTTGTTGAGCATCGCTGAGGACGGCGGATTTGAAAATGCTGCCCGTTTTGACAAGAGTTTGCAAAAAGGAATGTACTTTTACCACGGAATTTTAACCAATAAAACAGTGGCCGACTGGTTTAGTTTGCCGTTTAGAGATATCAATTTATTGTTTTTATAATATGACTTTTAAACAACGTTTACCCTATTTCTTAGTAGGCTTAACCCTGGGAATTATTGCCGTTTTTTTTGTTTTTGATAAAAAAGAAGCCAATTTCGATTATGGCCCGAATGCTCGGGTTTTAAAAAACATCAGCATAAAAAACCATATTTTTTCTGAAGAATCCCTAGAAATTATAAATTCCAAAAAAGTTGATACCGCTCAAATTTCTAAGATTTTAAAAAATGGAAATGCCGATATTTGGAACAAAATAAAAACGGATACCTGCATTCAATACAATATAAAAGGACGCAGAGAATTAAAAAACATCACTTTAACGGTAAAAAATTGCGACTCAACCGCTTTTATTGAAAAAATTACAGTGGAATAGCTATTTTCGAATAATAGTTTTCTTTGATTTTTTTGATGCTTTTGATGGATTTCTCCATCCATTCTTGGTATTTTATATCTTTTTCAATTTCTGTCAATTGCCACTTCACTTCAGATTTTTTTAATTTTTCGCTCAGGTTTTGAAGAATTATTGCGGCGGCAACAGAAATGTTCAGGCTTTCGGTAAAACCAACCATCGGAATTTTTAAAAATCCGTCCGCATTGTCCATTACATCTTTTGAAAGTCCGGCCTTCTCTACCCCAAAAAAGAAAGCTGATTTTTCAGTAATGTCAAAATCTTGCAGCAAACAAGAATCATTGTGCGGAGTTGTTGCAATTATTTTATAACCTTTTGAACGTAAATCAGCAATACAGTCCAGTGTGTTATTACTGCCATTTTTTCTGTATACTGAAAAATCCAACCATTTTTGGGCACCTTTGGCAATATGGTTGGAAGCATAAAATTTATATTTGGTTTCTATGATATGTACATCCTGCACGCCAAAAACATCACAACTTCTCACTACCGCACTGGCATTTTGCGGCATAAAAATATCCTCAATGGCCACCGTGAAATGCCGAGTACGGTTTTCTAAAACCACTTTGAATAAATTCCTCCTTTTTTCAGATACAAATTGTTCCAAATATTCAATAAATTTATAATCTACCATCTAAATTGGGTGTTTTTTCAAAGATAAAATTTTACTTTTGAATAAATTACGATATGAAGAAAATAGTTATTTTAACTGGCGCGGGAATGAGTGCCGAAAGTGGCATCAATACCTTTAGAGATGCAAATGGATTGTGGGAAGGTCACGACATTATGGAAGTTGCTTCTCCGCTTGGCTGGCAAAAAGACAAGGAAAAGGTGATGGATTTTTACAACAAACGCAGGGCACAATTACTTGAGGTTTTTCCAAATGAAGCGCACAAAGCTTTGGTGGCGTTAGAAAAAAAATATCAGGTGACCATTATTACCCAAAATGTTGACGATTTGCATGAACGAGCCGGAAGTTCGCAAGTTTTGCATTTACACGGCGAATTGTTAAAAGTTAGAAGCACTAAAAATCCCAACTTAATTTATGACTGGAAAAAAGCATTGAATTTGGGTGATCTTTGCAAAGAAAATTCACAGTTGAGACCACATATTGTTTGGTTCGGGGAAAATGTACCAAAGTTTGACAAAGCGCTGGAAATTACATCGGAAGCGGATATTTTAATTATTGTGGGAACTTCCATGCAGGTTTATCCGGCAGCGCAATTAATCAATTATGCAAAACCTGAAATTCCGATTTATTTTATTGATCCAAAACCTTTTATTCAACAAAATCAGTATAAAAATCTAACTGTTTTGGCCGAAAAAGCTTCTGTTGGGGTTGTTAAGGTTGTTAACCAATTAATTGGTTTATTGTAGTAAACAATTCTCCTTTTGAAATTTGGCTTCCCATTTCAATGAGTTCAAACAATTCTTGATTGCGTTCTTTTGTATATTTTTTTTCAGCCTTAAAATACTCGAACTGTTCATCTAGCGGATTTTTCAAAAACCACTGAAAGTCATCATTTTTTAAAAAATTTTTGTTGCTGTTTTTTAAGTTGATGTAAATTCTAATGATGACATCCGATTCATATTTAAACAAGTTTATATGATTTTCGGAAATATGTTCTAAATATTCTGTTTTGCTTAAAACATCTTCCCAAACCACATCACTGAAAATCTCCATTTCTTCTTCAGCAATCAATGGTTTTTCTTTTGTTATTTTTTCCCATTCTTTAGCATCAATTTGTTGCGAGGCCAAAAAAAGTGCAAATTCCTTGTGTAATGCTGAAAATTGTTCTTTCGTTAATTGTCGGTACTTCATAAAATATTGGCATAAAAAAACCGCCCAATTTGGGCGGTTCAAAGATATTAAATTTAAAGTTTAGAATGAATAACGCAATCCAAACTGCATTTGCCATCTGGATAATAAACTTGCATCATACACAAAAGTGTCTTTTAAATCTGGATTGAAAGTATAAGTTGGCGTTCCAGTTCCGTCTACAGAAACGCCAATTGGCTGCACTGCATTAGGTTGTTGCACCAATCCCCAATCTGAATTGATCATATTCCCAACATTTAAAATATCAATGCTGAATTGTATTGAATTGTCATCAGAAACTTTTAATTCCTGAATAAATTTCATATCCCATTTTCCTCTCCAAGGTGCTAAAGCGCCATAACGTTCTGCATAATTTCCTCTTCTACCGCTTAAATAATCATCTTGTTGAATAAATGTCTCAAATGCCGCTGCCTGACCGGTACCTGAAAATTGCATTTGGTTAACTTCAGCTGCGGTTGGAACATAAATTAAATCATTCACGCCAGATCCATCATTATTTATGTCACCTCCATAAGTATAGGAAAATCTGCCACCTTGTGCATATTCAAAAAATGTAGAAATTGTTGTTCCCCATTGCTCATTGGCACCATACTTCCAAGTTTTAGAAGCAACACCAATAAATCGGTGCATATCTCCATATTTGGAAAACGCCAATGTTGCATCATTTGCATTCTCCAAAGTTGGATTAAACGCAAAAGCATCTCCGGTAATTTCTGCTTCAATAGAGTTCACATCTTTTGAATTTAGGTAATTATAGGCAGCCATAACATACAAACCATTTTCAAATGATTTTTGTGCTTTAAAGGATGCATTTAAGGTTCTTCCTTTATCTGAATTTGTAAAAACATAAGCACTTGCTTTGCTTCCAAATGCACCAACCATATAATCTGAATTCAAATAAATATTTCTGCTGTCAACACCATTTAAAGTTCCTGTTGGCGTTTTTAATCCCCAATTTTGTACGTGGGCGCCATTTAAATCTTTCGTATAAGATAAATCTGTGGTTAACACTACGCCATTTTCCAATTGGTAATCCAACCCTAAACTATTTCTCCAAACTTGAGGAAATTTAAACTCAGGATCAACCACTTGATAAAACCAAAAATTCGGATTGGCAATTTGGTTTCCTAGCCATACAAAAGGAAAACGGCCTGTAAACAACCCTGATCCTCCTCTAACTTGTACTGTTTTATCTCCTTTTACATCCCAGTTAAAACCTACTCTTGGTGAAATCAAGAATTGATTGTTAGGCATTGTCGTTTGGTCGAATTTTACAGTATTTCCATTGGATGGATCATAATAGCCTATTTCAGAGTGATAATCAAAACTTCTGTCAATTACTTCTTGCGCTTTTTTTCCAGAATCAAAAAATAATGGTTTGTCAAATCTTACACCATAAGAAATTTTAAAATTATCGTTTAAATTCCATTCATCCTGAAGATAAAAAGCCATTTGACCCACATTGGTTTCAGCCAAAGACCAACCTCCAATATTTCCTTCGCCTGCAGCCTCTAAATTGTTATTGGCAGCTATTGCATCATTAAGCATTCCTTGCAATCCGCCTCCTGGAACTGAATCAGCTAAGAAATCAGCGACACTTCCGTAAGATGGGAAAAACACCCCTCTTGCACCATAAACTCCTAAATTAAAGGAATTGTCAAATTGAAATTTTTCAAATGAAAATCCGATAGTATAATTATGGTCTCCTTTGCTGATATTTAAATTATTTGTTAACTGAAATACTTTTTGGTCCAACGTGTTGTGTATTGAAAAAGGTTCATGACCGGCAATAATGTAATTTGATCCACCTTCCTGAATGGTAATTGTTGGGGCTGGAGCGGACATTGGATTTCTAAAATCATCGAAATGGGTATAGCCAACTTGTAATTTATTGGTTATATTATCAGCAATTGAGGAGTTCAATTCCACTAAAATCGATCTCAACTTATTATTTATTTGATATCCTGAATTTTGAAATTGTAAAGTTTGGGCACTTGGCCCTCTAAACCCTAAGGCTGTTGGATGTGCCGGCAACTCTCTAGATGCATCTAAAAAGTTATAAATAACTGCCAAACGATTATTTTCATTGATATTCCAATCCAATTTTAAAATACCTTTTGTGCTGTTTGACGCATGGGTAAATCCTTCATAAGCCCCTGTATCGTAACCTAAATTGGCTAAAGCGCCCTGTACTGCTTGTAAATCAGATTCCAAAACTCTTGATTCATTAATGGAGTTTGTGCCTCTATTTGGCAACCAAGTTTGTCCTAAATCAGTTCTTTCATCTTTTTCAAAATTCGCAAAAACAAATAATTTGTCTTTAATGATAGGTGCGCCAACACTAAAACCATATTGCGTTTGTTCTAATTTTGGAACAAAAATATCCTCTCCTTTTACTTTGCTGCCTGTTAAATCCTGATTTCTGAAAAATCCATATACTGTTCCTGATACTTTATTTGTACCACTTTTGGTTACGGCATTTATGGAAGCCCCTGTAAAACCAGACAATGTTACATCGTATGGTGCAATTGATACTGAAATTTGTTCAATGGCATCCAATGAAACCGGCTGTGCGCCTGTTTGTCCGCCAGGTGTAGCTGCATCCAATCCAAATGGATTGTTAAAGATAGAACCATCTAACGTAAAATTATTAAATTGATCATTTCTTCCGCAAAAAGAACCGCCAGAAGCCGATGGATCTAAACGGGTAAAATCTGAAGCAGATCTTGAAATTGTAGGTAATTTTGTTAATTCCCTGCTTCCAACACTTGTTTCAGCGCCAGTTCTATCACTATTAAAAGTAGCGCTTTTACCACCCGTGATAACAACTTCACCCAATTGCTCACTCTCACTTTCCATTTTTACGTCTAAATCAAATGCAGTACCTAAAGTTAAATACACATCGGTATATTCAACCGTTTTATAACCAATGTAACTAATGGTAATTGTGTAAGGCCCACCAATACGCATGTTTTGCAATGAATACCTGCCGCTTTCCATAGTAATAGTACCGGAAACGGTACCTGTTGGCAAGTGTTTTGCAACTACGTTTGCGCCAAATAAACCTGATGACGTATCATCGCTTACAACTCCTTGAATTTTCGAAGTAGTCACTTGTGAAAAAACGCTAACGACGGAAAATATAGCAATTAGCATAGAAAATAATATTTGTTTTTTCATATAATTAAAGTTAAGTTAATGTGATTAATTGAAGTCAAAAATAAAATAAAAAAGCCCACTAAAAAGTGGGCTTCAAATATGTTTATTAACTAAAAATTGTTAATTACTTTAAGTTATCATAATAAACTCAATTTAATCCTCTAGCTTTAATCATTGGTTCAATTTTAGGTGCTGAACCTCTAAAATCTTTGTACATTTTTTCTAATTCAATTGTATTGCCTTTAGAAAGAATCATGTCTCTGTATCTTTGTCCATTTTCTCTTGTTAAACCACCATGTTCCGTAAAATAATCAAAAGCATCATGACTTAAAACTTCCGTCCATAAGTAAGAATAGTATCCTGCATAATAGTCTCCACTAAAAATATGTGAAAAATAGGTTGAACTATATCTTGTTGGAATTTCTATCATTAATAACTGAACTGAATTTAGTGCATCGGTTTCAAATTTATTGACATCCGTTATTTTTGTATCCGATGAAATAGTGTGCCAAAGCATATCTAAATTAGAAGCTGCCAAAACTTCAATTAAACTGTATCCTTGGTTAAATGATCCGGCATTTTTAATTTTTGTGATTAACTCTTGAGGAATTTTAGCGCCAGTTTTATAATTTACCGCATAATTTTGAAGTATCTCTGGATTTAATGCCCAAGGCTCATTAAATTGTGAAGGAAATTCTACAAAATCTCTGGCAACTGCAGTCCCTGACAGACTTGGATAATGCTGACTTGCGAAAAAACCGTGCAAAGCGTGTCCAAATTCATGAAACATTGTTTCCACTTCATCATAAGTCAGTAAAGTTGGTTCGCCATTAGCAGGTTTTGCGATATTCATTACATTATAGATAACTGGCTTTTTGTTATATAATGTTGATTGTGTAACAAAATTGTCCATCCACGCACCACCACTTTTAGAACTTCTTGCATAATAATCACCATAAAATAAACCTAGTGGTGTTCCATCTTCTTCAAATAACTCATAGGTTACCACATCTTCATGGTAAGTTGGAAGATCTGTTCTCTTTTTGAAAGTAATGCCATATAATTTTTGGGCAGCGTAAAAAACACCTTTTTCTAAAACTGAATTTAATTCAAAATAAGGTTTAATTTCGTTTTCGTCTAAATTGTATTTGGATTTTCTGACTTTTTCAGCATAAAAATTCCAATCCCAAGGTTCTAATTGAAATGTTTCACCTTGGCTGCTAATCATTTTTTGAATTTCAGCAATTTCTTTTCTGGCTTTAGCGGTAGCCGCTGGAACTAATTTTGAAAACAAATCTAAAACTGCTTGCGGATTTTTAGCCATAGTATTTTGCAATCTCCATGATGCAAAATTATCAAAACCTAGTAATTTTGATTTTTGAGCACGCAATTCAACCATTTTTGTTACCAATTGTTTGGTGTCATATTTTCCGCCATTGGTTCTATTCCAGCCGGCTTCAAATAACTGTTTTCTTGTCTCTCTATCTTCTAAGTTTTGTAATTGAGATTGTTGGGTGGTATTTGTAATGGTTAATAACCAAGTATTTTCTTTGGTTTTATCTTTAATATTTTCAATTTGTTCTTTTGAAAATCCGGCAAGTTTTTTAACATCATGGATTTCAACAGTCGCCGCATCATTTGCGTCAAGCAATGCTTGATTGAATGTTATACTCAGAGATGCCAGTTGTTCATTTATATTTTTAAGTTTTACTTTATCTTCCTTGGATAAATTAGCGCCTGCAATAGTGAATTTTTCATAGTAATTTTCTACCAATTTATAAGATTCTGCATCTAAATTAAGATTTTCCCTGTTTGTGTAAATGTCTTTTACTTTCGCAAACAACTTGTCATTTAAATAAATTTCATCATAATGTTTTGCAGCTAAAGGCGCAATTTCAGTTTCTACCTTTTTTAAAGTATCATTGGTATGTGCTGCGGTTAAAGATTTAAATACATTATTAACCCTGTCTAACATTTCTCCACTTTTTTCTAAAGCAAGTATTGTATTGTCAAAAGTAGTTTTTTGCGTGTTTTTTACAATTTTATTAACTGCATCAGATTGTTGTTTCATGGCCTCAACCAATGCGGGTTTAAAATGCTTGTTTTGAATTTTAATAAAATCCGGAGCGAAATATGGCAGTGTGCTTTCTTTCAAAAATGGATTGTTTGTTAAATCGTTTTCCATTAAACTATTTTTTTTGTCTTTATTGCACGATACAATAGAAATCATTAATATTAAAATTATTATTGTTTTTTTCATTATTGGAATTTTAAATATTTGTTTGGTGAATTTACTAAATATTTTTACCAATTGACAATAACAATTGTTGCATGAAAAAAGCCCACTAAAAAGTGGGCTTTAAATATGTTTATTAACTAAAAATTGTTAATTATTTTGCTTCAGCAACAATTTCGATTGGCAATTCAACCACAACTGCTCTATGAAGTCTGATAGTTGCATTGTATTTTCCAATTCTTTTAATGGTACCGCCTTCAACTTTAATGTATTTTTTCTCGATAACCTGACCAGCAGCGGCTAAAGCATCTGCAACATCTTGGTTATTAACTGATCCAAATAATTTTGTGTTATCGGCTGTTTTAGCAGTAATTTTAATATCCAATGCTTTAATTGCATCTGCAATTGCTGTGGCATCTTTTATCAATTTTTCTTCTTTATAAGCACGTTGCTTTAAAGTTTCCGCTAACATTTTCTTTACTGAACTGGTTGCCAATACTGCAAATCCTTGAGGAATCAAATAGTTACGTCCAAAACCATTTTTTACAGTAATAAGATCATCTTTAAACCCTAGGTTTTCAACGTCTTGCTTTAATATAATTTCCATAATTCCTTACTGTTTTATTTTAACATATCTGCAACGTATGGCAATAAAGCTAAGTGACGCGCTCTTTTAATGGCAACAGACACTTTACGTTGGAATTTTAATGATGTTCCTGTTAAACGACGAGGTAAAATTTTACCTTGTTCATTTACTAAGTATAATAAGAAATCAGCATCTTTATAATCAATATATTTGATACCGTTCTTTTTAAAACGACAGTATTTCTTTACTTGTTTAGTCTCAATATCTAACGGAGTCAGGTAACGAACATCACCTTGTTTTCCTCCTTTTGCTTGTTGTTCTATAGACATAACGCTTATTTTTTAGATGCTTTATTACCGTCTCTTAATCTTCTTTTTTCAGCCCAGGCAACCGCATGTTTATCTAACGCAACGGTTAAATAACGCATAATACTGTCATCTCTTCTAAATTCAAGTTCAAAAGGAGCGATTGTTTCTCCAGCAACTTTGTATTCGAATAAGTGATAAAATCCACTTTTTTTGTTTTGGATGGTGTACGCTAATTTTTTTAAGCCCCAGTCCTCTTTTGATATCATTTCGGCACCTTTAGAAACAAGATAGTCCTCAAACTTCTTTACTGTTTCCTTTACCTGAACATCAGATAAAACGGGATTCAAAATGAAAACAGTTTCGTAATGATTCATAATTAATAATTTAAGTTTTTACTTTTAAGGGTGCAAATATAGGGTTATTTCCTTAATTGGCAAGTGTAAATTTAATAAAATACCTTTAATAATTATCTACGTCAATATTGAATTTAATGGCACGAAATTCATTGACAGCTTGAAAAGCATTTTTGACCCTTTGAATTTGGTTTTTACTAACTGTCAACGACTGTTTTTGTGGGATTTTTATAATGATTGTTCTGATATAATAATTCCTGATTTTGGAAATTCCCGGTGTTGAAGGCCCCAAAATATCGTGTTTAAAAATGGAGATTAAAGATTTTCCCAGCCAAATAGCGCCTTCTTCCACTCGGTTAAAATCTTTGTGCCGCAAGGTTATTTTTATTATTCTGTAAAAAGGCGGATAATGGTATTGCCAGCGTTCGTCCAATTGCTCTTTATACATTTCTTCGAAAGCGTTGGTGGAAACCTGCTGTAATATTTGATGATGCGGATTGTAAGTTTGTATGGCAACCTTGCCTCTTTTACTGGCGCGTCCTGCCCTGCCTGAAACTTGCACCATTAACTGATAACTTCTTTCGTGCGCCCTAAAATCGGGGAAATTTAACATATTGTCGGCGTTCATAATTCCAACCAACGACACATTTGCAAAATCCAATCCTTTTGAGAGCATTTGTGTACCCACCAAAATGTCTATTTCCTGGGCCTGAAATTGTCCAATAATTTTTTGATAGCTGTATTTGCCGCGCGTGGTGTCGAAATCCATTCTTCCCACTTTGGCGTTTGGAAAAAGTTCCATCAATTCAATTTCAATTTGCTCGGTTCCAAAGCCTTTGGTATTCAATTTTTCGCTGCCGCAAGCACCACAATTATGAGGCATTGCCTGATGATGGCCACAATAATGGCATCGCAATTCTTTTCTGTAATTATGATAGGTTAAGCTCACATCGCAATTTGGGCATTGCGGCGAAACACCGCAGGTCTCACATTCCACAACCGGCGCAAATCCCCTGCGATTTTGAAATAAAATAACCTGTTCTTTATTATCAAGTGCTTCCGTAATCATTTCAAGCAAACGGTCGGAAAAATGACCGGTCATTCGCTTTTTTCGATGCTTTTCTTTTACGTCGACCAATTCAATTTCAGGCAGTAAAACATCGCCAAATCTTCGATTCAATTCAACCAATCCGTATTTACCTTGTTGCGCATTGTAATAGGTTTCTATGCTAGGTGTTGCAGAGCCCAAAATTACTTTGGCGTTGTGTTGATTTGCCAAAACGATGGCAGAATCACGCGCATGATATCTTGGCGCCGGATCATATTGTTTAAAAGAAGGCTCATGTTCTTCGTCGACAATAATTAACCCTAAATTAGAAAAAGGTAAAAACATGGAAGAACGGGCGCCTAAAATCAATTGCGCTTTTGGTTTGTTTTCCAACACATTGTTCCACACTTCTACGCGTTCGTTCATCGAATATTTTGAATGAAAAACTGACAAATATTCACCGAAATAAAGTTGCAATCTATCAATTAATTGTGCGGTAAGCGCTATTTCCGGAAGCAAATAAAGCACTTGTTTTCCTTCTTCAATGAGTTGTTTAATTAATTTTACATAAATCTCTGTTTTACCGCTACTTGTGATTCCTTTTAAAAGTACTGTTTGCTTTGTTTTGAAGTTTTCTTTTATGGCTAAAAACGCCTCTTCCTGATGCGCAGTCAGTTCTTTTATCTTACCCGATTTTCCGTCAAAATTAATTCGGTCTTGTTGAATGAAATAGACCTCGAAAATACCTTTGTCTATCAACGATTTCAACACTGCTGAAGAACTGTTCGAATCCTCTTGAAGCTGGGTAATTTTAATAGGTTTTTTTGAAGCCTGTAATTGAAAAAATGTTAAAATGATGTCGCGTTGTTTTTTTGCCCTGCTTAAGGAATCCAGCAATTCCGGTAATTTTTCGGTTGCGCTCCATGCATTCGTTAACCGAATATATTTTTCTAATTTTGGTTTGTATTGCTCATAAATTTGCTCTTTAACAACTATCACATTTTTATCTATCAACGCCTTAATAATTGGAAACACCTTTTTTTTGCCGATGATTCCAACAATTTGCTGAATTGATAGTTGTGATTGATGCTGAAAGGCTTCAAAAATTAAAAATTCTTCATCAGTAAGCGCTTCTTCTTTAGTAAAACCTGAAACCAATTGAACTTCCGTTTCGCTTTCCAATAAAAAAGCCGAAGGCAATGCAGCCCTGAAAACTTCACCTAAAGAGCACATATAATAGGTTGAAATCCATTCCCAATGGTTGATTTGAATTTTATTTACAACAGGAATATCATCTAAAATTTGATGAATTTCCTTTGCTTCATAACCAATTGGCGGCGTTTGGTGAATTTTATAAACCAAAGCGGTGTAAATTTTTGATTTTCCAAACTCCACAGCAACACGCATCCCTTTTTTCAAAAAGGAGACTTCCGCTTCTGTTATTTTATAGGTAAATAACTTTTGTAAAGGAATGGGTAAAATAACATCAATAAAATTACTCAATGGTTTTGATTTTGAAACGTAAAAATATTTAAAATCAATTTAATAATTGGCGTTTGTGAAAAATTTAATTTTTTATGAACCAGAACAACTTAAAAAGCAATATTTGTTACATATAAAGATTGTTTAAGTAGTTACTTTCGCCCCGAAATTGAATAAAACACTTGAAAATATTAGTAACGAATAATTTCATACTTTTTGATTTTAAATAGGTAATATGCCCAATTTTATTGGGCATATTTTTTTTGGCACGTTGTTTGTAATTGTGAAAAGGAATACTGCTAACCAGCAAATTTAGTTTAACCTTTAAATATTTTATCATGAAAACAAAACTTTTACTTTTAGCAACGTTTTTATTTGTTGGGTTTGGCGTGCAGGCTTCAACTTTTAAAACTGATAATTCTTCTATAAATAATTATTATAATGATGATTATGGAGATTCATTCACATTTGTGGAAAGAGATGTAACATTTGCAATTTTTCAAAATGGTGAATTTGATTTTTACATCAACCCAAGAAACCAAAGAGGTGGTTTAGACGTTAATTACCAGGGAAATGGCGTTAATATTAGTTTTAACTCTGGTTATGACTATGGTCCTTATGTTCAATATGATGATTATGGTGCAATTATACAAATAGAAGATATTCCTATTTACTATGATTATTATGGACGCGTAAACAGAATTGGAAATACCCGTATTACTTATGATTCTGGTAGATTGATTCGCGTTGGTGGATTGCATGTTTATTATGACAGACAAGGATATTATAGCCACTATTCAGGATATATTAACACTTATAACCGATCATATGTGTTTCACCCATATCACAATTATTTTGCAAGACCATTATTTGATTTCAGAATTGTAAGTTATGATCCTTATAGAAATCATTATCAACCAACACGTTACACATATTATAGTGACCATTCAAGAAATAAATATTACAGCAAAAACAATAAAAGAGATGGACATGACACAAGACGTGTTGCTGCGAAAAGTGTTCCAAACAGGTATAATGATAAACATAATGATAGAGCTGTTCAACAAGATAGAAGAAGTTCTAATGACAGAACAAGTCAAAATGGGAGAAGCAATACTGTAAACAACACTGACAGAAGATCAAATACAGTTCAAAGACCAACTTCTAACGAAAGAACAAGTCAGAATGGTCGTAGCAATGGTGCAGTAAACAACACTGAAAGAAGATCAAATACAGTTCAAAGACCAACTTCTAACGAAAGAACAAGTCAGAATGGTCGTAGCAATGGTGAGGTAAACAATACTGAAAGAAGATCAAATACCGTTCAAAGACCAACTTCTAACGAAAGAACAAGTCAGAATGGTCGTAGCAATGGTGCAGTTAACAATACTGATCGCAGAGTTAATACTGTAAATAAACCAAGTCAGAATGAACGTAGTGCGGCTAATGGAAGAATGGCTGACAATCGTGCGCCTCAAACTCAAAGAACAGCACAAGCTCCTGAAAGAGTGCAACAAAGAAATAACACTGCAAACACTCAGAAAGGACAATCTGCTAGAGAATCTAAAGGCAATGATTCTAATGGAAAATCAGATAAAAAAGAAAATTCAAGAGGAAATTCTTCAAGAAGAAATTAAGAATTAATTGATTGAATAAATAACAGAAAGCGTTGCATTATTGCAACGCTTTCTTTGTTTTTCCATAAATCATAAAAGAATTTCCCTTAAGATTCTTCTTCTTCAATTGGTCTCTTATGTGTTTTTTTGCTTCCTTCATACATATCGTAACGCACAAATAAACAATCCAAATCCCCATTTTTCATAGGAATTCTTCTCGAAGTTTTAAGGCCAACATGTTTAATTGCTTCCATATTTGAGGTAATAAACCAAACGGTAGAATCTGAATAACCACTTTTTAAAGTATCGCCAATTTTTTTGTAGAATTCCTGCATATCAATATCCAATCGTTCACCATAAGGCGGATTAAATAAAATAACAGTGCGACCAAATACTTCTTTCACCGAGTTAAAGAAATTTACATGATGCACCCCAATAAATTCACTTAAATTGGCATTTGCCACATTTTCTTTTGCTTTTACCACTGCCGATGGCGCTTTGTCAAATCCCATGATTTTAAAATGGGAATTGTGAATTTTTTTAATCAGCGATTCCTGAATGGTGTAAAACAACTCTTCATCATAATCTGCCCATTTTTCAAATCCGAATTCATTTCTGTTGATGTTTGCCGGAATATTGTTGGCAATCATTGCAGCTTCAATTAAAATAGTTCCGGAACCACACATCGGATCAATAAAATTACAATCGCCCGTATAACCCGAAAGCAACACCAAACCCGCCGCCAATACTTCATTTATGGGCGCTATATTCGTTGCGCTTCTATAACCGCGTTTGTGCAAAGAATCGCCCGAACTGTCTAATGAAATGGAACAGTAATTATTATGAATATGAACGTGAATCTTCAAATCCTGGTGCTTTGTGTCAACACTTGGGCGTTCATTGTATTTATTTCTGAAATAATCTGCAATGGCATCTTTCGATTTTAAAGTAATATAATGCGAGTTTGTGGTAAAACCTTGAGAATTAACCACAGCGCCAATAGAAAATGTGCTGGATACACTCATATATTTTTCCCACTCAATTTGTTGTATTTTTTTATACAAATCATCTTCATCAGCAACTTTAAAAGTTTTAATGGGCTTCAAAATTCTAATCGCCGTACGCAAAGCCATATTTGCTTTGTACATAAAGCCTTTATCCCCTAAAAAAGTAACGCTTCTTACCCCTGGTTCTACATCTTGCGCACCTAAATTTTTAAGTTCCGTTGCCAATACTTCTTCCAACCCAAACATGGTGGTGGCAACCATTTTAAAATTTCGTTCCATATTCTTTAATTTTTGCAAAAGTACTGAAATAAAAATATACAATTAAACGATTAAACGCATAAACAGTTCTACAAGTAAACTTCTTAACAAACAAATCCTTATTTTTGCAGTCATTTCAATATTATGACTGAAAACAAAGACTGGTTTGCTTCTTGGTTTGATACAAGCTATTACCATATTTTATATAAACATAGAGATTATTCTGAAGGGCAATCTTTTTTGAAAAATTTAATCACCTTTTTAAAATTAGAAAAAAACAAGGTAATATTAGACTTGGCCTGCGGAAAAGGACGTCATTCTATCTATTTAAACTCGCTTGGGTTCCATGTTATTGGTGCCGATTTATCCAAAAACAGCATCGAATTCGCCAAACAATTTGAAACGGAAACGCTTAAATTTGTTGAACATGATATGCGGAATCCTTTAAAAAACAAGTTCGATGTTATTTTAAATTTGTTTACGAGTTTTGGTTTTTTTGAAGATGATGCGGAAGATATTGCCATTTTGCAAAATATTAAGAACGGATTAAATCCGAATGGAATTGCCGTTATAGACTTTATGAATACAAAAAAAGTGATTTCTGAACTTGTTTCTGAAGAAGAACTTACAATTGATGACATTACCTTTAAAATGAATCGCTACGTAAAAAACGGATTTATTGTGAAAGAAATAAATTTTGATGCTGACGGCGAGCATCATACCTATTTTGAAAAAGTGAAAAGTTTGGATTTGGCCAAAATTAATTCCTACGTAAATTCTGTAGGATTTAAAATTAAACATACTTTTGGTGATTATCAATTGGAAAAATTTAATGAAGAAACTTCTGACCGTTTAATTTTAGTTTTAGAATGACCTATATTGCACTTATAGCCTCTGTTTTAGTTGGTATTATCATTGTTTTTGGATTAAAACCAAGTTTTAAAACCATACAATTGCTGTTAGCGTTTAGTGGCGCTTACTTATTGTCTATCACCATTTTACATTTATTTCCGGAAGTTTATGAGACAAAAGGCACAAACATTGGTTTGTTTATTCTTTTGGGATTATTACTGCAGCTTATCTTGGATTTTTTCTCTAAAGGTGCTGAACATGGCCATATTCATGTAGAAGAAAATATTGTTTTTCCTTGGGCATTATTTATAAGTTTAAACATTCATGCCTTTTTGGAAGGAATTCCTTTGGCACATAACCTTGGCCACGAATATTTACTTTGGGCAATAGTGATTCATAACATTCCCATTTCAATAATATTGGGAACCTTTTTTGTAAGTTCAAAAATCTCCAGAAAGAATGCTGTATTATTTTTATTGCTTTTTTCTTTAATGTCTCCTTTAGGAAGTTTGGCTGGTGAATATGTTCAAATTTTAACCACTTATAAAACTGAGATTACAGCCATAATAATTGGTATATTTTTACATATCTCAACAATTATTTTGTTTGAAACGTCTAAAGATCACAAGTTTAACCTTTTAAAGTTTGTTGCTATTCTTATTGGTATGGTTGTGGCTTATTTGGCTTAGTTTGCTACTTGACTCATAAATTTTATCCGCATTAAACGCAATTCTTCTTCGTCATACTCACCTTCAAATTCGTCTAATGCTTCCTGAATTCTGTCGCTTTTAGATTCCATAAAGTAGTTAAAAATTTCCTCTTGCTGGTCTTCATCCAATAATTCATCAATACAGTAATCAATATTTATTTTAGTGCCGCTGTAAACAATGCCTTGCATTTCTTCAATAAGTTCATTAAAACTTAAACCTTTTGATTTTGCAATGTCTTCAAGCGGAATTTTTCTGTCCGTATTTTGAATAATATAAAGTTTCAATCCTGAATTTACGCCTGTGCTCTTTACCACAAAATCATCCGGACGAAGAATGTCGTTTTCTTCCACATATTTTGCAATCAACTCGATAAATGGTTTGCCGTATTTGTTCGCTTTACCTTCCCCAATACCATAAATGTTTTTCAATTCATCCATGGTCATTGGATATTTTAATGCCATATCTTCCAAAGATGGTTCCAGCAATACTGCATAAGGCGGAACGCCATTTTTCTTGGCAACAGATTTTTGCAATTCTTTAAGCATTTTAAGCAATACTTCATCTGCAGAAGTTCCCGTGCCGTTTCCATTTGTTAAAATAGTTGCATCAGCACTTTCATCATAAACATGGTCTTCTGTCATCATAAATGAAGACGGATTTCCTATAAAATCTGTTCCTTTATCAGTAATTTTTATAACGCCATACTGCTCAATTTCTTTGTTGATGTATCGGGCAACCAATGCTTGTCTGATCAATGCCATCCAATATTTTCCATCGTGTTCCTTACCGCAGCCAAAAAATGGTTGTTCATCCGTTTTATGAGATTTCAACTGGGCATTTATTTTTCCGGTTAAGGTATTTACCAATTCTTTCGCTTTATATTTTTGGTAGGTTTTTACAACAACTTCCAATAACATTTTTAATTCAATTTCCGCTTCGTGCTTTTTCTTCGGATTTATGGCATTGTCGTCCATAAGCGCTCCCAAACCATTTACTTCATCAAAATCTTCCCCAAAATAATGCAACAAATATTTTCTGCGCGACATAGAAGTTTCTGCATAGCCAACAACTTCTTGCAACAAAGCGTTGCCAATTTCCTGTTCTGCCACTGGTTTTCCTGATAAAAATTTCTCCAGCTTTTCAATATCCTTATATGAATAATAGGCCAAACAAAAACCTTCGCCGCCATCTCTTCCTGCCCTTCCGGTTTCCTGATAATAGCTTTCCAAACTTTTCGGAATATCGTGATGAATCACAAAGCGAACATCAGGTTTGTCAATTCCCATTCCAAATGCGATAGTTGCAACCACCACATCCACATCTTCCATCAAAAACATATCCTGATGTTTTGACCTGGTTTTTCCGTCCAATCCGGCGTGATAAGGAACAGCTTTAATGCCATTCACTTGCAATACTTGGGCTATTTCTTCAACCTTTTTTCGACTTAAACAATAAATAATACCCGATTTTCCTGGAAATTGTCGGACAAATCGAATAATATCAGAATTTATGTTTTTTGTTTTTGGCCGAACTTCATAAAATAAATTCGGACGGTTGAAAGAAGCTTTAAAAGTGTTGGCATTTGACATGCCCAATGTTTTAATAATATCTTCCTGCACTTTTTGAGTCGCAGTTGCTGTTAATCCAATTAAAGGAACATTGTCTATTTTTTGAATAATATTTCGAAGATTTCTATATTCCGGTCTAAAATCGTGTCCCCATTCTGAAATACAATGCGCTTCATCAATGGCAACAAATGAGATATTTTGATTTTTTAAAAAATCGATGTACTCTTCTTTCATCAATGATTCTGGGGCTACGTATAATAATTTCGTGATTCCTTTTTCAATGTCACTTTTAACCTGGGTCACTTCGGTTTTATTTAAGGAAGAATTCAGCACATGCGCAATTCCATGTTCTGCCGAAATGCCGCGTATGGCATCAACCTGGTTTTTCATCAATGCAATTAAAGGCGAAACAACAATGGCTGTTCCTTCTTTTACCAAAGCGGGCAGTTGGTAACATAACGACTTACCGCCTCCGGTTGGCATAATCACAAAAGTGTCATTTCCCTCAATTATACTTTTTATTACTCCTTCTTGCAGTCCTTTGAATTTAGTAAATCCAAAATATTTTTTCAAAGCCTCGTGTAAATCAATCTCTTTACTGTTCATTATCCTTTCTAAATTATTAATACGAATTTAAATTAGCACCCAAATTAAAATTTTGGCTGATAATTTAAGAAATTTTACAAATTTGACTTTTACTTTTTTTTAGCAGTTTATTCAATTTCTAATTAAATAAATATATTTTTGTTTAAAATTAAAGATAAAACTTTTTTTTGTTAAAAAACCTAAATCTTTTGAAAAATAAAAATACAATTATTGAAAATGCAAAGCAGACAATTTTAATTGAAAGCAAAGCGATTGCGAATTTAGTCAATTTTCTAAATGAAGATTTCGAAAAAGCCGTAAATTTTATTCATCACTCTAAAGGCCGCGTAATTGTTACCGGAATTGGAAAAAGTGCCAATATTGCCACCAAAATTGTTGCCACCTTAAATTCAACGGGAACCCCAGCAATCTTTATGCATGCAGCCGATGCCATACATGGCGATTTGGGAATTATTCAGGAAAATGATGTTGTTGTTTGCATTTCTAAAAGCGGAAATACGCCCGAAATAAAAGTTTTAGTGCCATTAATTAAAAATTATGGAAACAAGGTTATTGCGATAACCGGTAATCCAGAATCTTTTTTAGGCTCCAATGCCGATTTTACGTTGAACTCTTTTGTAGAAAAAGAAGCTGATCCAAATAATTTAGCGCCAACAACAAGCACCACTGCGCAATTGGTTATGGGCGATGCTCTGGCAATTTGCTTATTGCATCTCAATAATTTTTCAAGTAAAGATTTTGCAAAATACCATCCGGGAGGCGCATTGGGAAAAAAATTATATTTAAGAGTGAGCGACTTAATCGGACAACATGAAATGCCTCAAGTTGCGCCAAATACCCCAATTAATGATGTTATTATTGAAATTTCAAAAAAACGATTGGGCACTACGGCAGTTATCGAAAATAACAAAATAGTAGGAATCATTACCGATGGAGATTTAAGGAGAATGTTGAAAGATAACCCAGACATAAGCAAGCTTGTGGCTGAAAATATTATGAGTAAAAATCCGAAAACCATCAATGTAGATGCGATGGCAATTGAAGCTATGGAAACTATGGAAAACAATAAAATTTCCCAAATTTTGGTGGAAGACAATTCTGTATACATAGGTGTCGTACATTTGCATGATTTATTAAAAGAAGGAATTTTCTGAAATGACAAAAAAAATAGCCCAACCTGAAAAAGAAATGTCTTTTTTGGACCATGTTGAAGAATTGAGATGGCATCTGGTGCGTTCAAGCGCTGCGATTTTTTTATTTGGAATAATTGCATTTTTAATGAAAGACTTTTTTTTCAATAATATAATTTTTGCGCCTAAAGATCCTAGTTTTATTACCTACCGTGTTTTTTGTGATGTATCGAGATTTTTTGGCACAGAAGGTTTGTGTATTGATGATATTCCATTCACTTTTCAAAGTTTAGAGATGGGAGAACAATTCAATGTACATATTTGGATTTCTATTACTATTGGATTTATTCTGGCTTTTCCTTTTATTATTTGGGAATTTTGGAAATTTATCAGTCCGGGCTTGTATGAAAAAGAGCGCAAAGGAGCACTCGCTTTTATCCTTATTTCTTCTTTTTTGTTTTTTGTAGGCGTGCTTTTTGGGTACTATGTGATCACACCGCTCTCCGTAAACTTTTTGGGAAGTTATTCAGTAAGTGACCTTGTGGCACGAAATATTACAATCAGTTCTTACATCTCATTATTAAAATCTTCCGTATTGGCCTCAGGATTGATATTCGAATTGCCAATTGTGATGTATTTTTTAACTAAAATGGGAATAGTTACCCCAGATTTTTTGATAAAAACCAGAAAATATGCATTGGTTATAGTTTTAATTATAGCCGCAGTTATTACGCCACCTGATGTGGTTAGTCAGATTATTGTTACTATTCCTATACTTATTTTATATGAAGTCAGCATAATTATATCGAAAATAGTGGTGAGACAACAACGTAAAAAAGAACAAAAAAATGCCTAATCAAGTAGAAGAATTTAACGCCTATCGCTCAAAAATGAACGATAAAATTTTGGCTGATGACAATAAAATCATCAAAAGAATTTTTAATATCGACACCAACGCATACAAAAGCGGCCATTTAGACGTTCAAACAAAAGAATTGTTAGGATTGGTGGCTTCAGCTGTTTTACGATGCGATGATTGCATAAAATACCATTTAGAAGGTTGTTTTAAAGCAGGAGTTTCCAAAGAACAAGTTATGGAATCACTTTCAATAGCAACTTTGGTTGGCGGCACCATTGTAATTCCACATTTAAGAAGGGCTTACGAATTTTGGGAAGAACTTGAAAAGGTTAAAGGTTAAATTAAAAAAATCAATAACACAGTTAAACGATTCAACGAATAAATAAACAATAATGATCTTAAGAGCGGATAATATAAAAAAGAAATACGGAAGCAAATATGTTGTAAACGGAATTTCATTGCAAGTGGAACAGGGAGAAATTGTTGGACTTTTAGGTCCGAATGGCGCAGGAAAAACCACTTCCTTTTATATGATTGTTGGAATGATTCAGCCAAATGAAGGAAAAATATATTTGGACAACCATGAAATTACGCAATATCCGATGTACAAAAGAGCGCAGGAAGGTGTAGGATATTTGTCTCAGGAAGCCTCTATTTTCAGAAAATTGTCTGTTGAAGACAATATTTTATCCGTGTTGCAATTTTCAAATATGTCGAAGGCCGATCAGAAAGAAAAAATGGAGTCTTTATTACAGGAATTCGGTTTGGTTCATGTGCGTAAAAACAGGGGTGATTTACTTTCCGGTGGAGAACGCAGAAGGACAGAAATAGCCAGGGCATTGGCCTCAGATCCTAAATTTATTCTTTTGGATGAACCTTTTGCAGGAGTTGACCCAATTGCCGTTGAAGATATTCAAAATATTGTGGCGCATTTAAAGGACAGAAATATCGGTATTTTAATTACCGACCACAATGTTCAGGAAACTCTGGCCATTACCGATAAAACCTATTTAATGTTTGAAGGCGGAATTTTAAAAGAAGGAACGCCACAAGAACTTGCCGAAGACGAAACCGTTAGACGCGTATATTTAGGAAAAGATTTTGAATTAAAAAGAAGAAAATTTTAATACGAATTTTTAAGTTGCCTATTTTCAACAGTCGATAGCAATACATAAAGCAATATCACCAATGGAATTGCAATAAATTGAAATATGGCGCTCAAAATAGCCGTAAGAATAATAAACAAATACTTTATTTTATTTTTTTTCCAACTGTAGTCCTTAAATTTTAAGGAAAATAGTGGAATTTCCGCATTCATTAAATAACAAAGAAGAACTGCCAATCCTATTAAAAACCAAACATTTTGAATAAGGCTTGATACCATTTCATTGCCACTGTAATTTAAAATTAAGGGCAATGATAAAACCACCAAAGCTGCAGCCGGCGTTGGCAAACCAATAAATGAACTTGTCTGGCGTACATCAATATTAAATTTAGCCAATCTGTATGCGGCTCCCATAGTAAATAACAAACCAATTAAAGAAATAAAAAAAGTGCTTGTAAAATAATGTTCGTTGCCCGTTTTTAAAACCGAATTAACTGCATTTTCCCAACTTTTATTCTCCACCGATTTAGAAATCAGCTGAAATAATACAATTCCGGGAACTACGCCACTTGTAACCACATCGGCCAAAGAATCCAACTGTTTTCCCAATTCCCCTTGAACTTTCAGCATTCGCGCGGCAAATCCATCGAAAAAATCAAATATTATCCCTAAAAAAACAAATCCTGCAGCTATTACCAACGCTTCTTTAACGGCAAAATATACGGCTATTGTGCCTGAAAGCAAGTTAAGTAAGGTCAATAAATTGGGAATGAATTTTTTCAGCATCATTATTTTTATTTTTCGTAAATTTAATCATTGTTTTTCACTAAACTTTAATTCAATAAAACTTTTTAATAAATTGCTAAATGCCACTTTTAAAATCTACTTACGAACCTGCGGTTTTATTCAGAAATACCCATTTTAATACCGCTTATAAAACGTTATTTTTTGTTGATTCCATCCAATACACAAGAGAGCGGGTAAAAACAAATGATGGAGATTTTATTGATTTAGACATCTCTTCTGTGGAATCAGACACCTTGGTGCTGGCATTGCACGGATTGGAAGGCAGTTCGCAATCCAAATATATTGTTTCGGTTTTAAATTATTTAAATTTACAAAATATTGACGGCGCAGCGCTTAATTTTAGAGGTTGCAGTGGTGTAGACAACAACAAGCCTTACTCCTACCACAGTGGAAAAACCGATGATGTTGATTTGGCAATCACCTATTTTTCAGCCCAAAACAAATACCGAAATATTTTTTTATTGGGTTACAGTATGGGCGGAAATGTTGCGCTAAAATATATGGGAACTAACAAAAATTTGCCGCCTGAAATTAAAGGAGCTATTGCAATATCAGTTCCTTGCGATTTAAAAGGTTCGGCGGTCGCTTTGGAAAGCCTTTCTAACATATTATATCAAAATATGTTTATGAAAACGCTCAAAGAAAAATCACTGTTGAAATTAAATAAATTTCCTGAGGCCAATCTAAATAAAGAAGCGATTGTAAACGCCAAAACATTTAAAGATTTCGACAATGTGGTAACCGCACCTTTATTCGGATTTAAAAATGCAGAAGATTATTGGGAAAAGAACAGCAGCAAGCAGTTTATTCCTGAAATATGCAAACCTACTTTACTTATTAATGCATTGGATGATAGTTTTTTATCGGAAAGTTGTTTTCCTTTTTCAGAAACACAGAATCATAAAAAAGTCTATTTTGAAACACCTAAATATGGCGGTCATGTTGGATTTAATTCCACTTTATTCGGTAAAGATTTGTTATGGAGCGAAAAGCGTATTTTCGAATTTATTAACCATAATATTTCCTAAATTTTAAACTTAACTTAGAAAGTTTTTTTACATTCGCTTCTTTATTTAATGACCATAAAAACGTGACTTTAGATTTAGTCATATTCAAATGGTTATTTCACAATCCAATGAACTTTTAATGATGGTTTTTTTATATATGATGCACAAAAAATTTCACTTCATTTTCATACTTCTTTTTAGTTGCTTTCAACTTACAGCCCAACAAAAATTAACATCAGAAGCAACTGTAAGCGTTGTTACCTGCGGTCCCGGAAGCGAATTATACAGTGCTTTTGGCCACAGTGCATTCCGGGTTTATGATCCGCTTTTGAAACTGGATAAAATATATAATTACGGCACTTTCGACTTCAATAAACCAAATTTTTATTTAAATTTTGCAAAGGGAAAACTTACCTACCAGCTTTCGACAACTCGTTATGGTTACTTTTTGCAACAGTTTAATTATGAAAACCGTTGGGTAAAAACACAGGAATTGGATTTAGATGAAGCAGATGTTCAGGCAGTTTATGATTTCTTGGAAAACAACGCAAAACCTGAAAACATGTCTTATCAATATGATTTCTTTTACGACAATTGTTCCACAAAAATTGAAGAAGTTATTAAAGCAGTTTTAAAAGAAAAAGTCACTTTTGACAATAACCATATTACCGATCATAAGTCTCACCGGGATTTAATTGCGGACTATACCGCGGAAAAATTTAAATGGGGGAAATTCGGGATAGATTTAGCTTTGGGATCTGTGATTGACAGAGAAGCAACCGCCACCGAATATAAATTTTTACCCGATTATATTTACCTCGGTTTTAACAACGCCACCATAAACGTTGACGGTAAAAACAAACCTTTGGTAAAAGCAAACAATACCATTTTAAATGAAGTAAAACAACCTGTTCCCTTTTCCGTAACGCAACCTTTCATTGTTTTTTTGGTGATAGCTTTGTTCTTTATTTATAAAACATATCAAAATTATACTACTGACAAAAGATCCAAATGGGTTGACTTTTTTCTGTATTTTATTACCGGATTGATTGGAGTTGCAGTGTTATTGCTTTGGTTCGCCACGAGCCATACCGCAACCTATAAGAACTTTAACTTTTTGTGGGCTTTTGCACCAAATTTAGTGGTCGCCTTTTTTATGTTTAAAAAAGTTTTGCCAAAGTGGCTGGCGAATTATAATAAATTATTGCTCGTTTTATTGGCTTTACAAGCAATTTTATGGATACTGAAAATTCAGGTTTTCAATATCGCCATACTACCGATTATAACAATGCTTTTTGTGCGTTACAGCTTTTTAATCTTAAGGCGAAAGTAAGTTTTACAGTAAAAAAACTATTCTTCCTTGTGTAAAAATCGTTGTTTCGCCAATAATTGTTCCTCTGTTTCAACAATATCATCATCTGGCACACAACAATCTACCGGACAAACAGCGGCACAATGTGGTTCGTTGAAAAACCCTTTACATTCCGTGCATTTATCTGCAACTATAAAGTAATAGTCATCATTAATAGGTTCTTGGGCATCATCAGCGTTAAATTCCTTGCCGTTTGCTAAAATTATTTTCCCGGTTAATTTTGTTCCGTCAGAAAATTTCCAATTTTCTGACGCTTCATATATTGCATTATTAGGGCATTCCGGTTCACAAGCACCACAATTAATACATTCATCGGTTATTTTTATTGCCATAATTTTATTTAGATTAATTTTGCCACAAATATAAAATTTTAATTTTAAGATATCATAGAATGAATTTAAAGCAACGAACAGAAGCTTTCGCAAAACTCGGTGAATTTTTTACACAATTTTCAACATCAAAAATTGAGAAGAACGAAAACGCTGAATTCAATCCTGTTCTTTTCGATGCGTTTAAAATGCAAATTAACAGAGCTTCGGAATTTAACGGTTGGTTTACCAAAGAAAATGTTTTAAATGCTTTTGAAAGTTGGAGCGAAGCCCTAACCATTGAAAATTTAGAGAAGTGGACATCAAACTATACAATTGATGAGAACGCTGAGCCTAAAAATGTGGCTATTATTATGGCTGGAAATATTCCTTTGGTTGGTTTTCACGATTTTTTATCAGTCATTCTCAGCGGAAATAACGCTTTGGTGAAACTCTCTTCAAACGACAAACATTTTTTGCCTTTAATTGCCAAATTCTTGGAATATTACCACCCATATTTTAAAAATAAAATCACTTTTACCGAGAAAAAATTAACAGGTTTTGAAGCCGTAATCGCTACCGGAAGCAACAACACAAAGCGATATTTTGAATATTATTTTGGCAAATATCCTTCTATTATTCGAAGCAGCAGAAATTCCGTTGCCATCATTACCGGCAAAGAAACCAAGCAGGAATTGGAAGCTTTAGGCGAAGATATTTTTCAATATTTCGGTTTGGGATGCAGAAGTGTTTCTAAAATTTTTGTTCCTGATAACTACAATTTCGACCTGCTTTTTAATGCTTTGTTTAAATTCAATGAAATCATTAACATTAAAAAATACGAGAACAATTACGATTACAATAAAGCCGTTTATTTAATGAGCTTGTTTAAAATTAAAGACAACGGTTTTGTTATGTTAAAAGAAGATTCCAATTATGCATCACCCATTGCAACCGTTTTTTATGAATTTTACGAAGCTTTTGAAAATTTATTACTAAAATTAGAAGAAGAAAAAGAAGCCATTCAATGCATCGTTTGTAACGAAAACGATTTAAATTTTGTGAAATTCGGACAAACACAACATCCAAAATTATGGGACTATGCCGATGGCATTGACACTTTCCGATTTTTGTTAAATTTATAACACATTTTTTTATTTTTAGTAGGTCTGCTCCGTCTTTTTTTCCGAAATTTGCGTAAAATAAATTCATATTTTAAGCCAAATGAAAAAACATAATTTTAGTGCAGGCCCATCGATTTTACCTCAAGAAGTTATTAAAAAAGCAGCAGATGCTTTATTAAATTTTAATGGTCTTGATTTATCATTAATTGAAGTTTCACACAGAAGCAAAGACTTTGTTGATGTGATGGATAACGCTTGCAACTTAGTGAAAGAATTATTAAACCTACCTGAAGGATACTCTGTCCTGTTTTTGCAAGGTGGTGCAAGTCTCGAGTTTTTAAGGGTTCCTTACAATCTTTTAAAAATTGATGGAAAAGCCGCTTATTTAGACACGGGTACTTGGAGTTCAAATGCCATAAAAGAAGCAAAAGTTTTGGGCAATGTTGAAGTAGTTGCTTCATCAAAAGACAACGGATACAAAAATGTGCCAAAAAATTATGCGATTCCTGCAGATGCAGATTATTTTCACTGTACCTCAAACAATACCATTTACGGAACACAATTAAAATCGTTTCCAAAAACCAATAGTCCTTTGATTTGCGATATGAGTTCCGATATTTTCTCACGTCAGCTAGATTTTAGCCAGTTTGATATTATTTATGCAGGCGCGCAAAAAAATATGGGTCCTGCGGGAACAACATTAATTGTTATAAAAGATGAAATTCTGGGAAAATCCGGTAGAAAAATTCCTGCAATATTAGATTATCAGGTGCATATTGCCAAAGAAAGTATGTTTAATACGCCTTCTGTATTTGCAGTTTATGTATCGATGCTTACTTTGGAATGGTTGAAAAATTTAGGCGGAATTCCTGCTATCGAAAAATTAAATGAAGCAAAAGCTGCATTGTTATACGCTGAAATTGACAGAAATCCGCTTTTCAAAGGTTATTCAGAAAAAGAAGATCGTTCACTGATGAATGCTACTTTTAACCTTACTGATGAAGCAAACAAAGAAGCTTTCGACAAACTTTGGAATGCAGCAGGAATTAGCGGACTTAAAGGCCACAGATCTGTTGGCGGTTACCGTGCAAGTATGTACAACGCTTTGCCAATAGAAAGCGTACAAGTTTTGGTTGATGCTATGAAACAACTTGAAAAACAATTATCATAATTTAAAAAAATAGTTTAAAATGAAGATATTAGCGAATGACGGATTGGACAAAAGCGGAATTGTAGCTCTTGAAAAAGCTGGTTTTGAAGTGGATTTAACCACTGTTGCCCAAGAACAACTTTTGGATTATCTGAATAAAAATAAAGTTTCTGTACTTCTTGTCAGAAGTGCCACAAAAGTTAGAAAAGATATTATTGACAACTGCCCTACCCTTAAAATTATTGGTCGTGGCGGTGTTGGAATGGACAATATAGATGTTGATTATGCACGTGAAAAAGGAATAACTGTCATAAATACACCTGCAGCATCTTCACATTCGGTTGCTGAACTTGTTTTTGCACATTTATTTGGATTGGTTCGTTTTTTACACGAATCGAATCGAAATATGCCATTGGTTGGGGATTCAAAATTTAACGATTTAAAAAAATCATATGCCAAAGGAATTGAATTAAAAGGAAAAACACTTGGTGTGCTTGGTTTTGGCCGAATTGGACAAGCTACTGCAAAAGTTGCTTTGGGATTGGGAATGAAAGTGATTGCTTTTGATCCATTTTTAGAAGCTGCAACCTTGGAATTAGAATTTTTCGACCACCAAACGTTATTTTTCAATATAAAAACCATCAGCAAAGAAGAAGTTTTAAAACAGGCCGATTTTATTTCAATCCACGTTCCTGCCCAAAAAGAATATGTGATTTCAACAAAGGAATTTGATATG